>Ga0131853_10003219_pt1 | contig 29310 bp, 19 predicted proteins | sample TergutLab28metaG_FD_92764 | JGI IMG/M metagenome (GOLD analysis project Ga0131853, IMG submission 92764) | Labiotermes labralis P1 segment gut microbial communities from Petit-Saut dam, French Guiana - Lab288 P1 (version 2) (version 2) | ecosystem: Host-associated > Arthropoda: Insects >... | reverse complement strand
TCTAGAAAACAGAGATTAACGGCTGTGGGGACCCGTTGTGCTGACCACGTGACACCCCTCTATCCGCAAAAGTTGGCACTAACTTCGCCGACCGGCAGCGGCCGCTCTGTCGGTATAGTTCGCATGCGGACTAAGGCCACGGAGTTTAGTTTAGCTGATTGTGTTTGCCAGAGTACAGTTGAGCAAGCACACCTTCAGTAAAGTGACACAGGTGGTAATGCATTCAAGGCAGTAGACAGAACTTAAAAAAAGACACTGTAGTATAGTGCATGACTATGATGTGATGATAGTTCTGGTTACTGCTCTTACTGTTTAAATGAACAGGGAATGTGAAGGGGGGGGGGGGGAGTTACTTTTCCTTGTCAAGTCCACTTAATTTCTCCGTATGTGACAGCATATTTTAATAAATAACTTCCACACATTCCTGACATGGTGCTGCTACCCGTCCCTTACATTTTAATCCTCATATTATCACCACCACATAATTCAGAAATAATTGTGCTCATGTTTCATCAGTTCATTGTGTATAAGAAACTGGAAAGAAATCTTGACTGAACTGTAATTTAGAGTGTTTACATTTGTTTTACTGTTATAATTTGAAAGTAGCAAGGATATCTATTTTGGAACATTTACAAATTATAATAGGTAAAAGGAAATTTATTTTTAAGAATTATGTTAATATAATTTCAACACTGAGTAAGCCTAATGCAAGCTCAACTACAATTGTACTTGAAGACTTTTTCAATGCTACCCAGAAATGTATCCTGTAGGATAGTATTAAAAATGACCAAGACCGATTTTAATGAATGAAGGAGAAAACTAATTGGTATCCAATTATAACAATGTGCTTCTGCATCACTTCTTTCACTGCCAGAACTTTGTGTTGTATTATTTGTCAATCAGCATTAAATATTTACCTTTTAACCATTTCTGGTAATGAGAAACTTTATGACATTATTGATCCTGTGCAATCATACATATTCCTACTGTTCACTGAGTACCATACTTTGTGGTGATGATGATGATGATGATAATTCACTGTAGATTGCACGTTTTATCTAATGAATCAATTGGAATTTTCATCCCTTGAATTTGTGATGCAAATATGATTGCTGAAACTTTGGTGTATTGGTTACTAATCTTGCACCCAAGAGAGATTAATTTAGATCTAGAGCAAATTTCAGGAGAAATGTAATGGTATAAAACCTCTTGATTGTCAGAATCATTGAGTTGAGGGGAGGGGATTTCTAACCCTTTGGCGCCATAAGTCAAGTACAGTTGATCTACAGCGTGATTCTGAGAAATTGGATGTCCGTTAAAGTAATCAGCCCAGACCATGCAGAGTAACAGGCAGTCACTTAATTTGCGGGTCTTTTGCAGAGCACGCTGGGTACTTGACTCTAGCTTCAAAGGATTAAAGGTCAGTTATATTAAGTGAGCCTACTGCTTACATTTAGTTGTCAGCTAGCAAGTGAGTCGAACATGAGTCAGCCTTTCTCACTACTCACGGAATTCACCTGCGGCTCGTTTATGTACCGTATGTCCCTGGGTAGGTTGCTGTGGTCTATAAGGGAGAAATATGAATGAAATCAACCAGTTTTGAAGTGCATTTGAAAATTATCTTTTGTGGACTGTTAATGACAAAAACTATTTGAATAAATTATTGAAAGAGGCCATTTTTGATAAATTGGCCAAAGAACTGGAAGACAAAGGTTTTGTAATAACAACACAATTACTGAAGGGTACATTAGAAATATAAAGGATATGAAGCTGCCAAAATAGCCAAAGATAAGAAGATTGCTGTGGGGGGGGGGGGGAGAGGAAATTTGTCACAATTAGCATAGTTTATTGAGGCTGACTCCCTTCTTCAGGGAATATAAACACTGGGTGAATCAAGTTTAAATCTGGTAAGTATACAAGACATAATATTAAAGTTGGGGAATCTGGCACTGGATGATCTGTAAATGTCTGTTGAATGAAAATTAATGACCGATTACAGATCCCAATTCCATCAATTGGCAGCCACCATTACCCACATTTGAGTACTTCCTGCAAGAAGCAGCAAGAAATAACTGTCCAAATGTACTGGAAACTGCCATTTTTTTGCTAGTTAATAAATTTTAATGCAGATTTTAAATAGTGTCTTTTCAATATCTGTTGTCTGGTGATTGTTACGGAACTGTATGTCAAGAGTGGGGAGGGGTGTACAAGTACAATATAAAATGAACAATTACTTCTTCATGCTTTTCTGATATTAAATATATGGCAAACCAAATATACCAATTTTTAAAAATAATGATTATACCTGTGTTATTAGTCCATTGTTATATTTCAAATGGAAATTCTCTTGAGTTCTGATGTTTGGATACAATTAACAGAACTTGGTTTAGTCAAACCACTACAATACTAAATGATACAGCGACTTATGGACGAGAATAGAGCCACTTCCAAAGTGGCAATATAAATCATATCCATGCATTCTGTGTGTATTAAGTGTCTCTGATGGATGAAGAGGGGAACAGTCTCAATCAGTTATTTCAGTACTTAGTGATGCCACATTTATTCAAACTGTTGGACACTAATATTATCTTCATAAATCTCAGCCAGTTTAGTGTTCATACCAAGACTAAATTAGTGCATAGACATTTACAGGTATCAGATTTCAAAAGTCTCTGATTCAGGGAAAAGTGAATTTAAGTTACTGGTTTCCTGAATCGAGGTACTGTGGATGACCTGTGTGTTGATACAGTGTGTATGAAGCAGTACCCTGCAAAAAATTTACACAAACCTTTCAAAATTGGAGTATTACACCTCATAAATTCGTGTTAAGGAAAATGTGCACAAGTTACTACATTAAGAGATTTTACTTTAAAAAAATGGATGCCTGACCATGAGTATATCCCAGCCCATACAGTATTAGAGACTTGACTGTACTTTTCTCTCAAGGAATTTTAATGTAGCAAAGGCTGCACTTCACATTTAAGGAGGTGCATGGAATATACATCATATCTCATGTAACACTTAAACAGTTCACCCCTATTCAAGCATCAACAATATGAAATACTGTCATTTCTGCAACAGAAGCGGTAGTTATAAAAGAAAACTTAAATGTAACCACAATATTTATTACCTGTAACTCCTTTGCACACAGCTGAACTATCCTGATGTAATGGAATCCATAATGCATGTGGGTTCCATTGAGGGAGGAATGGCTGTGAGTGGTTGAGAATAGGGTGCTGCTGATAATATTTGGTGCTAAGAGGGATGAGGTAACGGGAGTGGAGAAAGGTACAAAATGAGGAGCTTAATGATCTGTACTCACCAAATACTGTCCAGGTCATCAAAACAAGAAAAATTAGATGGGCAGGGCATATAGCACATACAAATTTGAGTTATGTGCAGGGTTTTGGTGGGGAAACCTGAGGGAAAGAGAAGACCCAGGCTAGGTGGGAGGATAATATTAAAACGGATCTTCAAGAAGTGGAATGGGGCTGTCATGGACTGGATCGATCGGACTTAGAACAGGGACAGGTGGCGGGCTCTTGTGAATTTGGTAATGAAACTTCGGGTTCCATAAAATGAAGGGAATTTCTTGACTAGCTGAGAACCGGTTAGCTTCTTAGGAAGGACTTTACTCCGTGGAGTCAGTCGATTGATGAATGTGGGTTGCCAACATAGATATACATGGTAAAAGTAGTGACACGTGCCAGCACATAGAGTTCACGTCAGCAGTATGAAAACTGAGTAATCTTGACGGATCACTTCTTTGTATTTACACTCAATGACAGTTGTGCCACAATTTTACGGTAAAGTCTATTGTTATTTACGTTGCCAACCGTGACTTCTCTATTGCCACTTATATGGAGGGGTGGGAGACCTAACTTTGTGGATCACAGTGTGTGTCCGTTATCGGTAGTGGCGCTCGTGGCGTATGTTCCGATAACTATGTGTGTTGTCAACCCCGATGCACTATTATGAAGGCATTATGAACTGCGTTAGAGGCAAGAGGAAAGGAAGAAAACAAGGAGTTTATGTTATGAATACAGTGGCATGTTGACTGTAGTACGCCTTTAATTAAGAATTAAAAAATACTAGAAGTGTTCATGACAGAATTCTAAATAATGAAACCTATTAACTGACAATAAACGTTTTCCCTGTTCTGCTCGTACGTTCGTGCGTAAAAGACATATCATCTGTCATGCGTTTATATTTTCTTTAACTTGCCACTTATCATGCGGTCTATTAAGACAAGATTGATTTAATTTAACCCTTTGAAGGGCGGAGGGGGGACCCTACTTTTCTTCCCAATCATCTTAGTTTCTGGAAAAGTGTTCCATGATTCGTCCGCTCGACCCGATAGGATCACGATGAATATGAATATGAAGACGATACTGTCAGGGGGAAAACCGCTTTGTCCACAGTGTGAATGTACTCTTCTGTTCAGTGTTCCTTCGATATCCGAACACAGCATTGCTTTGTCGGAAGATCCCCAGGCTTCACCATGCTTCTCATTGGAGTTTTGTTAAGATCAAGATGACTTTGGAATATTGGTGGAATGCTACTTAGTGGGGAAAACTGAAGTACTCGGAGAAAACCTGTTAGAATACCATCCAGTCTATCACAAATCTCAAATAGACTGGCCCGGGTTCGAACCGGCGCCTGTGTGGTGACAACCAAGGGACGAGCCGCCAAAGCTGTCATTTTTGTCTTTTCAAGTAACAAATATTTACAAATTGCTGTCTTACGCCACACTACGCACAGTTTGCATTCCATATACCACCGACAGGTTAATTCTGCAAAGGAAAGTTGTTGCTACGTTTGGGATTATATGAAGCGCATATATATAGCCTAAAACGTTGTTCGTTTTAGCGCTGAAGCTAGTGGTATGTATAGTAACCACCGTGTTTTAAAGTCATAACCAAAATCGCACGGTTTTAAAGTGCAGGGTTATTCAAAATGATGGTCGGGGTTTTAACAACTTGTCATACACAATAGACTTGAGATAGGAGTATATGTATTTTTTTTTATTTAATAGAACAACATTCCAAGTTTTTGTTACATATTTTACAGGTGCTCTTTGAGAATTTCTAGATCCATCGGTGCAACTACATACTCCTATTGCAAGTGTATTGTGTATGACAAGTTGTTAAAACCCCGACAATCACGCCCCCAAAAAATTTCTTCCGTCAGTTTTACCGATTTAAATTTTTTTTTACGAATTCCGTATGTTCCTCATGCATGTTACATATTTTTTAACGTCATTAATTCAAAATAATTGTCGGGGTTTTAACAACTTTTCGTACACAGTAACTGGAGATAGGAGTATGTCGTTGCACCGATGGAACTAGAAATTCTCAAAAAGCACCTGTAAGGTATGTAAAAAAACTTGGAGTGTTGCTCTATTAAATAAGAAAAAGACATGTACTCCTATCTCAAGTGTATTGTGTATGACAAGTTGTAAAAACCCCGACAATCATTTTGAGTAACCCTGTATATACAATTTTGAAAACTTACGCTTCAACAGTTCGCAGGTTACTGATTCAAAACACTCGAATTTGTGAATTTTGAGAGCATGACAAAACAGTGATTCCCGATAACTTGCGAATTTCCTGCCCCGATTTTTTTTAAAGCTGTTAGCGAAATAAACTCAAAACTACAAACACGTACTCTCATACTCTAGTAGCATGAGCCAGACACATGTTTTAGAATACAATCAATGGGTCTGGGTCTTGGTGAAATATACTGGGTTCGTATTGCTGGACTTGAATATGGAAGTTGTCAGAATCGTTACTGCAAAATGGGTGTCATTTAAATCAAGCCAGTGGTACTGAATATTTTGAGAATAGTGGTGACGCTTTTAAATTTTTTAGTTTATTCTCCATACCAACAAAGGCACTATATGTATAATATTTTTAAGTATTCTTTCATGTTTCGATACATCCGCGTCTTCTGCAGGGAGTTTGCTAAACTTACAAAATTATTAAAATTATAACTCAATAAAAGTAGTAAATCGTTGTATGAAAAAAATCTATAAAATGTTAATAAAATGTGGAAGTTGTTACACAATGATCTACTATTTTTATTGAATTATTTTTTTTAATAATTTTAATAGTTTTATAACTTCAGCAAACACAAAATAAGACTCCCTCAAATGATGCGTATGCAACGAATTATGTAGGTGAAATAAATATTCTTTATATATATATATATATGTTGTTCATTTGTTGGTATGGACAATAAACTGTACAAAAATGCATGGTACGTACATCAAAATGGTGGTGACACTCTTTAACTGGCGGCTAACTGCAGGCCCTCACTTGAAAAAAAGAACCCCTCTTCAACATCGAATAAAATGTATGTAACTTTATGTCTTGTCGTGCGATTTGTACAGTTTTTTTTTAATAGTGCAGTATAAAGGCGGTTGGCGTTGCTGGAATTAGCAGTAAGAGAATGAGAAATCTGTGGTCCCCAGTCGAACTAATTTGGACCGCTACAGTAGTGGTGGTAAAGAGTACCAACGCTTGGCGTTCTTGATGTTCCTCTTCCGCCAAACCTCCTACAGCAATAGAATTTCTAAATATAAAACATCTCCCCCCCCCCCTTCCTGGCCCACGATACTAAGTGTCCGATGTTGGCCGAGGACTGGTTGCATCGGCCATCTTTTATACTCTAGTGTACTGCAGGCAGCACAAAAGATGTCGAAAAATGTGGAAAATATTAAGGACGGTGGCATCTTATCACCAAATACTGAGCCTGCTAGGTCGAAATCCTGGTGGTCATCTCTCTATGATCCTAGTACGGGGGCCGTGCTGGGAAGAACCGGAGCAAATTGGCGTAAGAATTTAAAAAATTTTCAGCTTAGGATTTATAATTTCTTGTGTTAAGCATTTTCAATAGTGGAGTATGTGGAAAAGTGCAGCTCAGCGGAAAATGTGCAAAGCGTTACGTAAATGTGGAGTGGGTGTTCCGATATGTGATTAATTACCTGCCGCAGAAAATATTTTCCTTTTTCAGAAAGTGTGAATATGTTGCAGTATTGGTTTTGGAAGTGGTTTTCTAAAAACGGAATCATTTTCTTTCAGATGTCTGTATCTTCTCTAAACGAAAATTGCTTGTTCTATATTTCTTATCCGAAGTGTATGTAAGTCCCCCCCCCCCAAAAAAAGTGACAGTTGTGTGAGCAAATGTTAAGATCTGTAAGGAACATAAGACAACGTTGTATGCAAAAATAACCTGACTAATTAATTTGAGACTGCGCGTGATAAAAATCATTAGCGACGTTCTGTGATGTAGTGTGCTGACTGAAGTTACGTAGTTTTACCAATTCCATCTCTCGATTTCGCAATCCAGTGAAACATTTACTTTTTCCTTAAAATTTGGAGACCAATTACGTGAATGAGATCCTCATATTACATCAGTGCTACGATCTTCACCAAGCGTCGTTAAATGACAGTTAATAAAAAGTTACTTTAGAGGAAGTACTTAATTTTGTACATGAAAAAATTAATGAATAATGCAGCAGCGGGTGCGAGGAATGAAGTGTTGAAATATTCAAGCTACTGTACCTAAGCTAGACCCTCATATTTATTACTAAATAGGCTACCAAAAGTTCTTTTGTAATATACGTTTCCGATTTTCTGTGAATTATTTGAGGTTGGAATGAAGCTGTACATGTAACTGGGTTTCGCGCTAGAACCACTTTCTGGGTCCCGTGCTCATATTATGAATGTTGTCGGCATGCGCACGTATTGTACACAGTATCGAATGGGTGGCTGTACCTGTCACGCTATAAACTTTGCATGGGACATGCTGGTTCGAACCTCGGCCGAGTCATCGACCATCATGACCGAGTTATTTGTAATATTCCCCAGTTCCTGCAGGCCAGTGTCTGGACAGGAAGTCAATTAGACTACGACTTCTTCCAAATCCTGTCCAATTTGGCATACATCAGTCCTACCACTCAACGCTACCGTATATAATCTGACATAATGGCAGCAGTGGGGCAGCTAAGGTCTCTGTGGCGACCGTAATCACAATGACCGCCCTCCCCCCACCCCCACCCCCAATGGAAATTATAAAGTAAAAAAAATCGCAATTATTCGCGGTTTGTTCTTTTAATTTTTGTTCAATAATTTAAAATTTGTTCGAAAACGGAAAATCAAAATTTCATCCAAAACATTCATTTTGCCTCCCACTTTGCCGCTACTTGGTGTCTGCTGTCAGGGGCGGCTGCACCATTCGCACCCCAGCCACTTCCCCCTCAGCTGTGTCTCTCACTGAGCGTCGACACATCGGATTTCCCCCTCTCTTTTGATTAATTATGTAATTCAACTAGTACTGCAAGTTTTCTAACACAAATTTCTTGCGTGTTTCAGTGAAGATCATCATTTTCTACTTAATCTTCTACATTGTCCTTGCGGCTTTCCTTACTTTAGCTATGTGGGTGTTCATGTTGACAATCAGAGATGATGGTCCCAAGTATTACCTCGACGATTCAGTCATCGGAACTTCACCTGGTACGTTCTGAGCTTTTAGCCTCACTGCAGGACGTAGGCAGTGTTTATGGCGTATTCTCTTCTTACTGTTGTTAATATAGAAAGCTAATGTGTTGAAACACATTTAGTGTTTGTTGACTAAGTACAATAGTGCAGAAGAAGTCCGTTACACATTGAGCTCTTCGATTTCCACTCGGCAGTTGCGGTGAAATAAATGAGTTATTATAACTGCATGTTGTAAATCAGGCCAGTGCTAGAGTTTTACATTTTGTAACACACTTTCATGAGGCAGGGTTTTCATTTACACGCATTAGGAAGCTACAAGGGTTTGTCCATATTTACGTATGGCCACAAGAAGTTTAGCGATTTGAGGTTACAAATCTGGTCATTTCTGGGATCCACGTCATTTAGTCTGGTAGATATTTGCGTGATTCTAGACCTCCGCCACGATTTAAATGAGCTGTTTGCTCTTCTGGGTTGTTACTCGGCATAGGTTGGTAGTTATTTACCGACGTTTCGGGACAATCTATCCGGTACAATCTGTAAGAGTCTACGCGGTGTAACATTCCAGAAGAATAAATATCTGGTAGATATTTGTTAAGGGTTAGAGGAACCTACTGCCTCTTTTCTACGAATTAGATGAAGAACAATTATATGCCTAATATGTCAAACATGACATGACGATTAAAGTTAGAACAGTTCCTGATGACGAGGATAGAGATTGTCCTCGAAACTTTGGTTTACTCGCCATTCAATCACCTGACTGACGCGGCTGCTAGCCCAAGAATATTTTATTGAATGCACTTGAAATTTATAGTACGAAAAATTATTAGGTTTCCATATTGGTACATGTACAAGTCTTTTACTATTGGCCTGGGCGAAAAAAAAGACTCAAGCTTTTTGAACGTTCTCCCCGAGAGTTTCATTTCATTTCATCTCATTCATTCTTCGAAACCACATCTGTAAAACAGACTGACGATGGCGGTGGTCGTGGTGGTGGTGGTGTTACTTGATATAATATTGTAAACTTTCTGGGACGTCTGGCAGTCGTTTTGCACCCTTGCTAATAGCCCGCGAGAAAGTTGATCATTATGAGAGGTAAAAAGAAAAGAATAATCGCGATAGAACCTCTTACATTTTTGCATAGAGAGACATATGAATGCCATGAAGACATTGGGTGAACGTAGTCGATATCCAGGTGAATGTGAAGGCTCCAATATTAGTAATTGCTATCTTTGTTCGGTAATTGCAAAAAATATTTAAAAATAATGTAATTCATGTTACAAGACGCAAGTAAATTTTCAGCAAGATATGTCTATATACAATGCCATATTTATATACGAGGTGCTACCCAAAAATTCGGGGAATTTAAACAGCACGCCCGAACCGGTTATCGTACGCCGTTCCGCCGCTAGATGTGGCTAGCAGTATGCTTTGTGAATCAGTGTGCCAACAGTTGTCAAGCTGAGAAGACGTACTGTTAAGTTCAGTGCGTTTTTGTAAGGTTATGTTTTAGTGATCCGGCGATTATGTTTTACAACTGATAAGACGGATTTTAAGGAGCAAAGAATCTGCATCGAATTTTATTTCAATCTTTAAAAAAAAAAAAAAACTGCTGCAGAAAGCCACCGAATGCTACAGGAAGCCTTTGGAGATAATGCCATGAGCCAAAGCAAAACTTTTTTATGGTACAAACGCTTCAAGGACGGACGAAAGTCTGTCGACGACGATGAGCGTTCTGTACGACCGTCGACAAACACAACACCGGAAAACATAGCAAAAGTTCGCGAGGCTATCCTTGCAGATCGTAGGCAAACTATCCACGATGTTTGTGAGATAGTAGGCCTATCAAACGGGACGTTCAACGCAATTTGGCGGAAAATTTGAACTTGAGACGCATTTTTGCGAGATTTGTGCCAAGACTGCTGAGCGACAAACAGAAAACCCATCGCGTTTCTATCTGCAGCGAACTCGATCGACAAACCAGAGACGACCCCCAACTTCATCTCCAATATCATAACCGGTGATGAAACATGGGTGTATGGTTATGACCCTGAGACTAAGCAGCAGTCGTCGCAGTGGAAGTCGCCAATTTCACCGCTGCCGTAAAAAGCACGTCAAGTTCGCAGCAATGTCAAGTCCATGTTGATCGTTTTTTTTCGACATCCAAGGCATTGTTCACACGGAATTCGTACCCCCTGGTCAAACCGTCAATGGCAAGTTTTACTGTGAGGTTTTGAAGCGACTGAGGGGGGGGGGAAGGGGGCATTCGGCGCAAACGTCCAGACAAGTGGAAGAACAACAATTGGTTTCTCCACCATGACAACGCGCCCGCTCACACATCACTCATTGTTCGACAATTCCTGACTTTCAAAAACATTACAGTGATTCTCCACCCCCGTATTCGCCTGACCTCGCCCCCTGCGACCTTTTCGTATTCCCCGAGATGAATTTACGGCTGAAAGGGCTTCGTTTTGACACTACTGAGGAGATCCATGCAGAATCGCAAGAGGATATGGACACATTCACATTTGAGAACTTCCAGGGATGTATGAAATCATGGGAAACACGCTGGGATCGCTGTATATATATATGCCCAACGGGACTACTTCGAAGGAGACGGTGGAAACTAGGAGTTACGGTAAGAAGCTTTTTTTTTTATGGTCAAATGCACAGAATTTTTGTGTAGCACCTCGTATACGGATTAGTGACGGCCAGTTCAGTTGCTTTTCAAAACTTACGTTTGACACGATTCTAAATGGAATTTGAGTTGCAGGTTTGTCGCCAAACTTACACCAAATAGTGTAATTAAAAAAAGTAACGTTGCAGAAATACACGCATAGCTTAATAATTTTGACGTCTCAGTCCTCTTGTGTTTCATTTTCACAAAAGGAACGGATTTTAAGATTTAATAACATAAAGGTTAAATTTAAATTCAATAAATGAGTGTATGTAGACGTTAACATAAAAAAACACAGGTGCGAAAACGCTTCACTTGGTTTTTAAGCTTTCTACAAAGTTAAAAAGAACGCCTTATATGGAGGTGACGTCTATCAAATCGTCTATGCGTGACTCAGTATCGGCGACTGAGCTGTTTGTCGAATTTTCATGAATTCCGGGACAGAATTTGTTTGCAAGCACTGTAGAGAAAAGGAGTTTCGTGACAATCCGACCATTGACAGCCATACTTTATTTAAGGGCTTAAATGAATTTACCAGTACTTCTATCTCTTGACAGAGTTGGGTGGAATTTGATATACTCGTAGAAGATCTGCACATAAGACCATTGAGCAATTGTCTCACGAAATTCAGTGCAGCGAAAGGCACACTCTACTGAATTACATAAACGAAATTTCTCTCTATTGTCTACACTTTTCTTCAAATTTGGAAAGTATTCGGTACAGGAGATGCCCACAAAAGTGTATAAAGTGACTTTGAGTCTGGTGAAAATTGGTGCAATAAAAGCCATAGACCTACTTTACTTATAGGAGTAAATTAATTTCTATAGGCTCTCTTCATGCTTATTTTCCGATCTGGGAGAAAACAGTATTGAAGGTATACACGTAATTCTATTGAGCGATTACTGCGAAAAAGCATAGCGCCGTGCAAGTAAAAAGGGCCTGGGTAAAGTATGTGTGTTACGTCACGGAGTACAACATTTGCATTACTATTATTATCATCATCATCATCAACAACAACAACAACAATAAGGCACACAGTGTGTGATCACAGAACCACTCTTGATTGTTGAATAGCATGTGAATTCGGAAATATTTTGTTGGCACATTATTTTCTCCGTGTTTCGCTTGAAAACTCTGAGTCATAATGGAAAGCGTATTGAATGTAATGTCAGCCTATGTTTATTTCCTCTGTACAGTTTTCTTCGAAAATTAATTTTCATTTAACACATTCCCCTAAAAGTAAAAGGTTGCCTTATGCCGTCACTTAATATGCCCGTGTTTTCGGGGGATACATTTTCAGGTACGTTCTGTGATACGTATTGTACACAAAAACACATATGCACGCACGTTCATATACTCACTAAACTGAAATTTGTTCCCCAGTACAAAACCTTTAAAGAATTACAGTTTTGTCATCAAAATCTATAGTAATTAACTTCTGTTCTGTGATAAGCATGGAAGAAAACATAATTACCCTTTCAGACGTAACGTAATCTGCTTTATATAAGGAGTCAGTCCGTACCGCGCTGTAAGCACTTGCAACCACAGTTATAAAAACCAATCAGTTAATGACGTATAAAGCAAAGGTCGCTGTCTGTTCTGAGATCCGTACAAAACACTCATCGCAAAGCGAGCACCATGTAGAATTTTTTAATATTAAACCTGGTGGTACGTAAAGAAACCAATAGGCTTTAAAACGCGAGCTTAGTATAGAAACAACCAATAACAATATAATATGAAAAAATGAACTGGTATTATGAATTCTTAAGTGCCATAATCTGGTAGACCATTTTCATGCATTAGGTGATGCCTCAGCCAAGAAAGGAGGCACTGTCCCAGGTTGTTGTGTTGCTGTATTTGTAACATTACACTGCAGCTGGCTTCATTTCAGGTCTTGGGTATCGTCCTATGTCAGCTGAACACGAAGAAAGTAATCTTATTTGGTACAAAGCCCATTCTCAGGACAGCCACAAGCACTGGACCATGGCCTTAGAAGAATTTCTGGAAGGTCTGTAATGTGGTAATTTATTCCTACAGTCATAGAAGCAGAGGCGGGTCGTCCTTAAGACCTGTAGCCCTCCTCAAAGAGTTCGAGACAAATTACACTAAATTTTTTATTTTATTTTATTTGAATTCCTTGTTTGTTACAATCTGTCCGGAGACATTTAGTAACCGTTGTGTAGATAGCGCTAGAAACATGTAGGAGATGCTTCCAGTGAAGTTCTCCCTTCTACTCTCAGTCGCAAGGATTGATGTTGTCTCAGGTGAAACACTAAATATCTTCATAAAAGTTTTCGTTACGAGATACTGCGTTGTTTAAAAGATATGAATAATATACTTCTAAATTCCAATACTCGCAACTGGCTAGAAGCGCTGCGCGTCGGGTAAGCGCAGCTGTGTCGAGTGCTGGTAGGACGGTGGCAGGAAGGGCGCAGCAAGACGTGATGTGTGCCGGAATGTGTGAAGGTTGGAAAGGATGAAAGGAGGCAGTCGTATGTATGTGTACCTTTCCTAACGTTTCAAACGCTGGCATTTGGTAACCATTTTTTCGAAGTTATATCTGTCAAGGTTTTGATTTTAGTAGCTGCAATGTTAAGAACAGTGTGAAGTATTTACAGGACATAATATGTTTGCTTTTGGGTAATTCCCCGGCGTCACAATGCTAATAGCCGACGTTTCGGAACCCTCTATCAGTTCCATCTTCATACTTCATCCACCTGCCTATGAAGATGGAACTGATAGAGGGTTCCGAAACGTCGGCTATTAGCATTGTGACGCCGAGGAATTACCCAAAAGAAAACATATTACATACAGAACACGGCGAAAGCTTAAAATCAAGTATTTACAGGACATAAATTTTTCGCAATTAACTCTCTCCGAGAAGACTGAGAGTATGAATTTAGGTCTTGGAAAACCTGATTTAATTATTACTGGCATTATGAAGCAGAATACAAACTTTTGTGAGAAAATTTCACCCTGCTGTATATATATTATACATAATGGGATGACTGGCTGTGCAGAAATAAACGCTGTATTAGGCCTTCTCATAAATCATGTAATAATCGTTGCCCCACCTCTACCATAAGAAAGTAGCACGAGCTACCACTGCATAGCAAACAGACTTTACATGAGAATATGAAAACACAGATACATTAACAGGAGATATTGAAGTGTTTTTTTGTTCATTTTGTAAGATTCTATGCAATCATACTTCAAACATAGTAATGTTGTGATATCAGGCACCTGCAGGAACAAAGGGTTGTCAGTCAGTACAACCTTATATGTAATATACTTCTTAGCATACCTAGCACCGTCACTGACAGACCTAACCATTTAGTTTGTCACTTCACATTCTGTCCTGTTTTCCCTGCCACAATTTCTGTTCATGTTTCACCACTGCTTTTGTAATTTGGTGTACATGTACTGTTAAGAAGTAAACCAACAAGACACCAATAATTAGTGGTTGAACTTTTGGAGTCACTGTGGTGTGCTCAGTCTGATATAATAGTGAAATGTACTAGACTTTGTAGTCATTAGAGCCCTCTGGATGATTTGGTGCCAGACATTGCAGTTTTCACTGCATCACGTTTTAGTTTTCCTATCATCTGTTCAGTTGCACCTGTATATGTTAAATTCATTTGTTATATTAAAAATTTCTATGTAATTGCAACTTTGTACATATGCAGCCAAGGATCAGTAAAACAGCTACAGGATATGTATAGAGATTACCTACTGCAATAACAGTATTGGAAGCTCATAGCTTATTATTGAATAACTCAAAGATTTTTCCACTTATTGGCCTTCATTTTTTAATCAAAATGGATAAGCAGTTGAGTGGGTTTTTTGAGGCCTGAGAATGCAGAGTTTTAAATCATGATGTTCCGGTTTCAGAATACAAGAATCAGACACTGGAATCGAATGTTGTTCCCTGTAAATATGGGAGTAAGCTGGAGAGCAACACAGTGTGTGCTGTCGATGTAAATGCTTGGAAACCGTGTACTTCTGCCAATAACTTTGATTATCTCAACAGTGAGCCATGTGTCTTTATTAAGCTTAACAAGGTTTGTCTGCTAATTAATTTTTATGATGATTCTAATAAAGGTTTTTATGACATTTGTACTAATGATTTCTCCATTTGCCTTATCTCTAGTTAACATGGTTCATAATCCTATTGGCATCAGCGAGCTGACTGGATTGATGAAACAAAAATCCTGATAAGCACTACAAGATCCACTCTGGCCGATTGATGCTCGTTTTATTATATTTAATTATGAAGTCTTTTTAAGCAGATGTCAGTATGATCCAGTTTGAGTTCTAGTACCATGTACTTACATGTCTTATTTTCACCATAGTGGTAAATTTTACAAGTGATTTACTGTTCTTCATGATTAGAATTTTTATCACCAGGTGTCACCACAATAAATTTGGCATCCTAATACAGGCCTTATATTACAGTATTTTAACTACAGGTGTTAGTTTCCTCCGTTCTGCCCCCCTTCATTGTCAGTAAAGGTACAGGTAGTGACAGCAAATTTCGAGTGGAGTAATACAGAAGAATATATATAAAAAATATTAAGAGGACTTATGGAGAATTGATTGAAATAGTGTCACACACGAATTCTAATTGTGACCTTCTGGTTATGAGACCATGTAGTCTGGTGTATCGGCACCAATGTTTTGAAGAAAGATACTGCCTCCTTCCTCAAGGTATATGGAGGCAGTATGTTCTCCCGAAATGTTGATATCCACCTACTAGACTATACGGTGTCATGTGTTTTGCAGGAATGTACTATATTTTTATGACAAGAGAAGGTAGTGTGTTACTCCAACATTCCTGGTACCTGCCTACATAGAAGACCACAAATGTTAGTAAATGGAAGGTATTTCCCTTGCCTCCATTGTGTTTTCTCAGCAGCTGATATCCTCTGATTCAGAATTTGGTGTAAGTGATAGATGTATCATCAGTTCTTATTATAACTTACCGACAGCTGTAAACAGACCAGTCACATATTATCTGTCAAGGAAAGTACAATGGAACAACATTAAACTAATGACATCTTAACTGAAAACATATCTATTTAGAATAACTGAGTGTTCCTAAACCAAGGGTTTAATTAATTTTTTTAGTTTGTGTTATAATGATGAAAAAAATTAATATTGATTTTATATTTGTACATTCTTATAACAATTATATACCTTATTTACTAGATTCTACAAAGCTGTATTACATTCAAATAACAAAACTCACTTCTTTTCATTGCCTTCTTTGTCTTTATCGTAGGATGACAAGTGTATGTGGGCTGGAATTGTGCCTGGACATGCATATAGGTCTTCACAACAAGTGTCCATTTTTTGTCCCATTTTAACCAAAATTGAAATGACTTGGCTGTTTTTTGTAGAATTCAAATATGTGGGGCAGGAGGAAATTGACTCTAAATTGTATCCCCAAAACATCAGCCCACTTATCTGCACTATGGGAGAAAAAAGGCATAAATTATGTCTGCAAGACAGGTAAACTGTTCAGTAACAATCTAGTGTATGTACACATTGATACCTTCAAGTCCCACATACATACACTTTGTGCCTACTCATTGGTGTGAACATAATACCCATTCCATGTCCTTGATGCTCTTCTAAAGAATACTTCTTCAGCTATTATAAAGTACTTGTATTTATCATAGTTGTCCTTTGTAGCTTATCTTAAACCCTGATAAATGCTGTGGATTAACACGTGTAATCTTTTCCATATACAACCACCCCAAAACAAGTGCCTTCTTGTATTGGAGTCTTCAGTGCACCCAAACTGTTTGTGTGACAAATGAGTTTTCTGTTACAGATACTCAAATGGGAACCTGATTATTATAAGAATATATCAGACCTACCGGAACATATGCCTAAAAGTCTAAAAGAACATATTGATAAAGCGGAAAAGAATGACTCTGCAACGGTAAGTTCTCATTTCGTGTATTGTACATTCATCACGTCCATACAAGGGTCAGCAAACCTATTGGATACGAAATTTGTCACAAAAAAATACAGAACTACACACTATACATGCCTTTCTATTTTTTAACTCATGGTTCCATGCATCACAATTCAATGTTAATAAAAATCCAACCAGATGCAACAGTATGTAGATATTTATTCACTGCAAAGTCACTCTACATGTTTTGGGTGTCACAGCACCCATCATCAGGAGTACTAAAAACTGTGACCGCAAACTCCGGTACAGGTCATAATACTGGTAGACCTACTTACCTCCAACGTGTCCGAGGGTTGGATTTTTATTAACATTGACTATACATGCCATATCAAAGCATATGTCACGGTGACAAAGAATACATAAATACAATATGAGGGAAGTATATAATCAACTTAAAATCAATACAGTAATATCACAATACATGGAAGAACAAACTGTAAATCTTATAATATTATACAGCCAATTCTAAATTTGCTGACCATCAAAGAATAGCCAGCTGTTTCATAAAAATTTAAAGCAGTTCAGATGCAGAAAGACCCATTCAATTCCCAACCAGGCAGGTTGTGTCATGAGTCTACTAACAGATTTCCTTAAAAGAAAAACATGAAAGTTTTACCATAGACACTTCAGAAAATGTCAAGGTACTTTTCTTTACCATTTGAACAATCTCTGATGAATTTCCAACTTGGCTATCTACAAAAACCCTTATCTTCAAGGCCTGGTAATCTGGAAACTATGAATGCTTCCTCCTTGATGCTTTTCTGTTTGGAAGGGCTGAAAAGGCACTTTTATGTGATATTAAACTACATTATGCTGTAGTTCATACTAGAAGGACCATGTCACATTTTACAAACATTTAATCAGTAACAACTCAGAATACTCTTATTTTTTATCCAAAGCTATATATTTTTATTAAAATGGTAATGTAGTTATGATAAATACATGGTTTCCTTGCTTCATTTCTTTGGACATCTTATATGCTAGACAAAGTTATACCAGGGTTACCAATAAAACAGTGTTGTCTGACAGTCAAGGTACAGTTCCCACAACTCATGACAGAACCAATAACATGTAATTCACTACTGTTAGGTTTGGAGGTGTAATGAGAAAAGAAAATTCACAAAATCCACTGGGAGTTTAAACTCTAGTTTCATTTCAGTGAGAGAAACATTTAAGTTCAGGTCTTATCCATGCTCATAATACACGAAGAAAGATGGATATCCACATCCAACCATACAATACTGATTTATATAAGAGAAGTGTAATAAATATGGGGACTAAATTATGTAACAAACTTCCTGGTTACATAAGGGAAACCAAGAAAAACCTGTGTTGAGATGGCCAGTCGCAGGACCTTCCGAGTACTGACTTCTAGCCAGCAGTCCGGCATCTTTAAAAAAAAAAAAAACCTCCAGCAATGCACACACAGTACAACAATACACATAAGATGACAACAATACACACAAGACAACTATAACAATACACACGGCCAACCAACAACAATTACACACAAGACAACTTAAAACTAGCAACAATACATACGAGACAAATTAGAATACAGCATGTACAGAAGGTATAAACACCCAAGTAAGAGAGCACTGTGTTCAGTTTATTGTCATTTTTTTTTTCAATCATTAAATCACTCACTCTTTCACCCCAGTCCTTCACTTCTCATCGCTTACTACTCCTATAAACCTTTTCCATAAAGACTCGTCCCCCCCTCCTTCCCTATACTGCACTTCACTTCGCCTCATTCCACTTTACTTTGCTTCGTTCACTTCACTTCACTTCATTGCACTTTGCTACCCTCCACGTTAGATAACTTTTCACTTCACTTTAGACTTTTCACTTCACTAGACACCGCTTCTCTACACTTTTCGGTGATTTCCAGCACACATTACTTCCTTTTAATTCCACTCAATTATCACTTTCCTTACCCTCTTTTTAAAAGTGATTGGTTTGCAGGGAGAATTCCTAACACTTCTGCCGGTAACTGGTTCCAGTGTTGGATGGTCCTATTTACAAAAGAATATTTCCCTATATCCGTACACAAGGCTGGATAAAATAAGAAGCGAAGTCATAAGAAAAGACCTAGAGATTTCTGGAATACAAGATGTGAGACTCAAATACATACAAAACTGAATCAACCACCTTGAAAAAATGCACAACACCAGACTCCCGAAACACGCCCTCAACTACAAACCTCGAAGAAGAAGAGACCGTGGATGCCCCAGGAAACGACAATGCGTCGATGCCAGAACAGGTCAAACGACCTAATCCGTGCAGGAAGATGATGATGATGATCTTTTATTGTAGTGCCATATACCTCAAAAGGATACTTGTACCAGCAGGCTACAATCCTTCCACATTTTGCAAACACAATACCAACTTCCTTAATAAGAAATTTCCAGAATGAGAGAGATTAATTAAGTCACAATGTTTTGGCCCTCTTTTTTTCTTTTACTGAACTAAGGAAGGGCATTGTGTACCAAACACAGGCAAGGGTTGAGGCTGACTTGCATAACGAAATACCTGCTGCTTGTGACTCCAACACACCTGAGTTGCCACAAAATTTGATTGGGCAGGAGATGGAGTTGGCCATGACATTTGTTGCACCCTCAAAGATGTGGATGCAGATATGTTCTGCATTAACAGTGAAACTGATATGGGCTTCTCCACTTGTAAATGAAAACCAAATCTACTTATAAGTTCATTAAATTTATAATACTGTGTTCAGTAGAAATTGTGAGAGATCATTCTTTTGATTTTATTAAGGTTTTAGGGAATCAGATGACTGGAAAGGTGAAGCTGGCCAGGAGGTTAGTCACTAATCTTGTATTAGCTGCAGAGGTTGTGTAGTATGAAATGATATGAAATAATTATTATATAATACTGGAAAGGAGTGGGAAATAGGTGTTTATGGCCTGTTTGAAGCTATCACAGGAACTGTAAATGGTGTAAGATTAGACAATAATGTTATTCAGAGGAGTGTATGAAGAATGACACCCTTATTAAGGATAAGCCATCCATGTGTAGTAGCTGAAAAAGAGACTTAAAATGTGAAACAGTGCTAATATTACTGTGATAAACTGAGTAGGGTGATTATTAACGAAGTTATGTACAAATTGATACAAACTGTTATGTACAAAATTCTGGTCTTGTGTTGATTACAGCTGAACACAGTGTGGTTGAGTTGTGAAGGAGTGGATCCTGCTGACAATGAGTTTATCGGAACTGTTGAGTACATCCCCCATCGTGGGTTTCCAGGGCACTATTTCCCATTCTTGGGTGTGAAGAACTATCTCAGCCCACTGGTTGCCGTACATTTCAAAAATATTACAAGTAAGTATGAGGTATAGGTGCTATCATCACATGGTTGATTTTGTACAGTTTTTATATTAAGGATTGCCAGTATTTAAATGTAAATATTTTATCCAACCATTATCATTGGTCACTTCCCAAAACTATTATGAATTGCCATGAGCTGGTGACCACACCTTTTATTTTGATGTGTTGAAGTTTGTATTAGGTTTTTATTCACATTGTTTAAAAAATATATTGGAAATGGTTTCCTTGGGCTTGCAGTTACATTTCACATCTAACAACACATCTTCTTCATTGCACCTTAATTTCTGCTGGTAACGCTGAAAACGTTACATCCTGAGTGTTTCTTACAGATTGTCTTCAGTGCAAGGAGTTTTATATCAGTTTAATTTTTAACATTCCAGACAAGTAAAATGTTCACAGGTTCCATTCTACTAAACAAGGAGGCCACAATCCTCCGTGTACTATTCCAGCATCAAGAACAGTCATTAACTAACACAGAGGTATTCACTTTGTTAGGTGCTGCACTGTTGTACTGGAAATGGCATAGGTTTACTTGTAATCAGATAGGTGTTCAGAAAATGGTGTCAGAATGAGTGTGTGTGAATTTGTGGTCTCAGGAAAAACTGGGCCAATATTCTTAGTTGCACTTGTAGCACACCATACACCAACCATAATTTAATGTAATGGAACTTCATGGAAAAATAAGGGAGTTTCTGCAGTGTAATGCCTTCCTTTTTGAGAATCCCTGCATTTACTGGAATGAAAGCAAGCATCATCACTAAACAAAAAAATGTGGGGCCTATTCCTCTATCATGCATTACCATGAAGTTACCAGTTCACAAAATTTGGTTTTGTGTTATAAAATTTGTATCATAGATTTCTGAATCACATTTGTATTATGTCGACACAAATGCAGCAATGATGTTGCATTTCATGCTGATCGTGCTGTTTTGATAATATAAGTGTTCACAGACCACTCATTTTGCTATTTTTTGTATGACAAGTTAACCATCAGGAAGTGACAAATACTGTGTAGATAAAATAGTCTTCTTGTACATATTGGATGTGATGCACTGTATTGAAAGAAAACGTGATATGCAAATAATGGTGTGTGTGAAAGTTGTCTTTCAGTTTTGCTAGATAAGTACAGTGTGAATCCCATTTTTTATTTTGCACTTTTTCATTCATTATTATAATTCATGCGACACCTGACTTGTTTTACATAGCCATCCAGCTAAAGTAATACATTCAGGTAGAGAAACAGAAGTGGTCAAGACCTTGTACCTCTTTCAGTTCACCATCCTGGATAATGTTTGTTGAACTTTCAAGAACAATCTTGGGAAATGATGCAAATGGGTCAGTCCAAACTTGATTGGCCACCACATCTTTGTTGAGAGACTGTAATGATTTAACCTCTTAACTGGGCATGACGTATATGTACGTAGTCGCATTGTGCTATTTCAAATGGGTATGACGTAGTATTACGTCCTCGATCTTGCACCACTAATATCTCTTGAGTATGACGAGATATGACTTAGGTATTAGTACTGTTACATAGTCTATGGTTTTTCCACTATGAGGCAGCACCAACCACCTTCTTCTTGGCAGCCACCGCCAACCAAGACAAATATTTGAAACACTGTACACTCTACAATCTAGAGCGATAAAAATGGCAGCGTGTAGTAACGAGTGAAAGAAGGATCTGCTGACAGATGACGATATCTCCAAAGTTTTAGACACTGAAGACGAAAGTGACGTGTTCTCTGAGGAATCTGATGATTTTTGGTTTGATACAAGTGAGGAAGATTCAGACGGAGATTCGGATACAAGCAGTGTTGTGAATGAAAGTGTATCATATGAAGAAGTGTCAGATTTTTCACACCCTTTTGTACCTCACGGCGTGGTGCGTCCAAGATTTGCATTTCTCGGTGTAAGTGGAGTGAATGTGGACTTTGATGATGAAATTAATGTTGTGGAATGTTTTCAGAAGTTTTTTGATGAAGATATGTGGCAGTTGTTTGCAGAACAAACAAATATATATGCCAACCAATTTTTGGCAGCAAATCCTAATTTGAAACCACGATCCTGAGCTAGAAGCTCGATGGATACAAACCCGACTGAAATGCAAACCCTAATTGGTCTTCTCATTCTTCAAGGTATTGTACAGAAACTTGCGAATGGAATGTATTTCTCCAAAAAGGAAAGTATTGTGACACCATACTTTTCACAAATAATGACAGAGAAAAGATTCCATTTCCTCCTAAAGTTCCTTCACTTTGCTGATAATTCCAAATTTGACCCTGATCAGCATCAGAAGAAACTCTATAAAATCCAACCAATCCTTGATCACCTAAAATCCAAGTTTTTCTCCGTATACACACCAGAACGAAGCATCTGTGTCGACGAGTCTCTCCTCCTTGGGAAAGGACGTCTGGGTTGGATTCAGTACATACCATCAAAACGAAGCAGGTTTGGAGTGAAAATCTACAAACTCTGCGAAAGCAGCTCAGGCTATGTTTGGAACTTCATAGTATAGACTGGTAAGGATATCATTTATGGTCAGAGACACCCAGGGGAAAAGACTTCTTCAAGGATTGTGCTGGAGGTAGCCCACGACCTACTTGATAGGGGCTACTGTCTTTAACTGGACAACTGGTACACTAGTCCAAATCTTGTTGACACCTTATGTAGCAGAAAAACAGATGTTGTTGGAAACATGAGGACCAATAAAAAAGTTTCCATATTTGGTGAAGAGGGCATGACTAAAAAAGGGGAAACAGTAGCAGCATTCCGCAAGAAACAGATGATCATGAAGTGGAAAGACAAAAGGAATGTTGTACTCGTCAGCATATTTCATGATGATAGCATGGAGAATGTGACAACTAGACAAGGAGTAATCTGGAAACCATCTGTCGTCCTTGACTACAACAAAAACATGTGTGGAGTGGACAGGAATGATGGCCAACTTCAAAGCTACAAGTTGGCTCGAGAACGTCTAAAGAAGTACTACCAGAAGATATTCCGCTATCTCCTCGATGTGGTCTGCCTGAATGCATTCATCATATACAAGAAGAAGGGTGGAAGCATTTCTAGGTTGGATTTCTTGCTGACATTAGGAGAAAGCTAGTCTTCAATGGGTGGAGTGGTGGAACCTGCAACTAGGGGTCGCCCATCAAAATCACCCAAACCCTCTCAACTCCTTGGACCCTGCTTCCCAGACATTGTGCCAGGGACATCAAAGAAGAAACCTACCAGGAGATGTGTAGTTTGCTGGGCCAATGGAAAGAGGAAAGAGTCATCATATTGGTGTTCTAACCGTGAGAAGGCCCTGTGTGTAATACCGTGTTTTCAAGTTTACCACACAGATAAAAATTTAAAAATGTAAGAAGATCATAAAAGTTACAAGAATCGTGAATAAAAGCTTCATTTCATCTTTACGTCAGGTTTTCATTACATCTTGAAAGAAACCCCCATTATGTTTGCACTGCTCCACTTGCTTTATAGAAACAAGGAACAATGGGCATTTAAATTTAAATACCCAGGGCAGGTTACACCAGCAGCCCAGAAAAGACCCAGTTAAGAGGTTAATGATCACTGTCCAAGGTAGTGGATTATATCATCATCTATGGACTTTTCTGTCCTAAACTTAACCCATAAAGCTACATAAGGAAGGTGATGTAAAATGTGAAAATGAATGAAACTAGGTATTTGAGACAAGGAATCAGAAGGAATGTTGATGTTCTCATTTGGGTGTGGTATGAACTGAACTATTATTTAGACATATGTAAAGCATTGAATGAGCTTCGCACGGATACTTATGAACAACACAGGTAAGCTTTCACATTTTTTCTTTTGTGTCACAATTCTAGTGCAATTACTATAAAACACCTAAGCTCTAAAGCTGTACTGTAACTTTCTGGACACACTATTTATGATTGTGTATTATTTTTAAATTTAAGGGAAAAAGTAGACTGAGTATGCATGGGAATAAGCTGCTCAGGAAAATAGTCAGGCCTAAGAATGAGGAAATAACAAGATGAGTGTGAAAATTATGCAACGTGGAGGATAATATTAAAATGGATCTGAAAAAATAAGATGGAATTAAATGACCTGGATTATGAGGCTCAGGACAGGGACAAGTGGCAGACTTATGTGAACATGGTAAACAACCTCCAGGTTTCATAAAACATGGTGAATATCTTGACTAGCTTAGAAACTGGTAGCTTCTTAAGGAGGACTGTGATACATGGAGTTAGTTAGGTTAGTTATATTATTTGTAAATAGTATCTTGGTCCATAACCACATACACCCTTAATTTCTTCACCATACCTGTCAGTCTGGACCAGGTTCTGTTTTCTGTCTTCTTTTGATAGATGTAAAATAACCTTTGCTGCTTGCCTATATACACTGACAGCATCCTTATCCTACATCATCCCTGAAGTTGGCAATGGCTTGTTCTTCCAAAATATTGGTACAGGGTACACCTGCAAAACATACACAGTCTTACATCTTAAAAGATGACACACTGAGACAGAATTCTCTCAGCACATTTGCAGTTCATGTTACATTGTTTTCTCTCTCTTTCTCTGTTGCAGAAAATGTTCTTGTGAAAGTGGAGTGCAAAGCTTGGGCTCATAACATTATACATGATCGACGTGAACGGCTTGGTCTAACTCACTTTCAGCTCTTGATTGATTAGTCAATGTTATAATCCTGACCCTTTATGGCAAACTTTCCTTAACTGTATCGCTCATAAAAGGATATTTCAGCATCCTTTGGGTTGAGTGTTGCACCTTGATAAGGAATTGCACAGAGAGATGTGACTAGAAAACAATTTCATTAAATGAGGTAAGGATTGAGGCATTGCTGAATCTGATGAGTCATCATTTGAATTTCAGGGGTTTATTCCTTAAACTTGTTGTTATTCATTGATATATATATATATATATATATATATATATTCATTACTGCTTATGAAGGATAATTTATGTTTACCTAACTGCTGTTTACATGTACAAATGACCAGCTATACAATATGGCAATTTTGTGACTACCTTGATAGTTTGAAGTTAATGTATGACTTGCTGATAAACAATCTACTTACATAATTTTAACTTTATGTAACCTTAAGACTGTTGTCTACACAATGTGGTCTTGTAGGTGGATATAACTGTGACTTGTCACAACCCTGAAGACCACAATATGAATAATCACCACTATAGCAACCAGAAAATTTTGTATTTGTATAATTTGCCTCTACATTATTTTCTTTGCAAATCTCTTTGTGTAATTTATTTCAGTCAGTCAGTTTTGTCATAACTTAAATATACCCATCAGTTTAGTAGCATTACAGACCACTGAAGGCATAAAATTTATGTGAACACAAAAAAAAATAATAATAGAAAATTACAACACTGGTAGCAGAACGTACTTAAAAGATGAGACTTTAACGTAGTATGACACATACAACTATAAAGAGAAGGCGAACATATGGATGTGTCTGCACATGATATATGTTAAATTTCTTATGTGTTCTTCTGTTTAGATTCAGTAAACTCAAAACTAATCTTTTGGCTATTTTCTGGCATACCCTGTTGTTAGTTCATTGTGGATATTTCATTGTACATCAACAGTTTTCAACTTTTCTGTCTAGTTCTTGCTTTCATTCTCCTTCGGTGCACATATACTCATTCCAGTACTCTACCCTTCAAGTCTGGCGCTCTGAAGATGTATGGTTAATGTGAAATCTAATAAATCATGTAAACTGAAATTTTGAATTTTAAAGTACTGATTACAAAATAAATTATAAACACATTTTTATATAGCCTTCTTATACCACTGTTACGTGACATTGGAACAGACGAGGTTGACATTCTAATTCCAGGATACTGAAATTAATGCATTATATTATTTTAATAACATAAAATGAAGACTATGTAATAATGTGGTGGTAGAAGTGCTACTAAAGTTCTGTTATTTAAAAAGTGAAGTTAAGAAAGGAACCTCTTTTAGAGCCAGGGACATGAAAGGAATACATGAGCAATTTATAATGCTGAATTGAATTCTAAATGATCTGCCACATCATGTCTTTGCCTGTTCAAAGGATTATTCTGCTCTTGCATAATTTAAGGCTTCCTCTGCAGAGTAGATGAGATCTGCATTCTTCTGGGATGTTACACAGCATATGGTGGTAATTCCTAACTGACCTACTGGTCAAGAAACTTCTCCAACTTCACTGGTCCAGAGAAGTTGAAGAGTTTTCTTAACCATCTGAATTGCCTTCACAGGAATATCCACTTCACCATGGAAACAGAGGGAATTGGCCACCCCACTCTTCTTGAGACTGACATCTACAGGAGACTGGATGGCTCTCTGGGCCATAAGGTCTACCGAAAACCTACTCAAACAAACCTCTACCTCTACCCTGGGTCATATCACCATCCTACCAACATAAAAGGCATTCTTGCAACTTGGTGCACAGGGCCAGGGCTCTGTGTAACAAGGGAAGCCTCCCTGATGAGCTGGAGTTTCTCAAGTCCACTTTCAGGGAAAACAGGTATAGTCTCAGACAGATATTATGTACCCTCAACCTGTCAGTGAGAACATCAAAGCCCAAAGATACACCCACCTTAGTCACTCATCTGCCATATGTCCTGAAGACATATGGCTGCCTCAGCAGAATGTTGGCATGCTGCCTAGGAAGATCTCTAACTTCTTCTGTCCAGTCAAGGACAATTTGGGCCTGAGGACTCCAGGGGTGTACATCATACCCTGCAAGTGTGGTCAGGTGTACATAGGAAAGACCGATCAATCTATTCAGACCAGAATAAAGGAGTACCACTGGTACATACAGCTTGGACACCCAAACAAATCGGTAGTGGCAGAACATAGGTTCAACTATGAACACCTCATTAACTTCCAAGGCGCCCGAATCCTCCCTGCAAAATCTGGCTACATGGACTAACTTACCAGGGAGGCAAATGAGTTCAAGCTCCACCCAAACAATATGAACAGGGAGGATAGCCTTACTCTCAGCAGGCCACGGAAACTCATTCACTTCCTTAGAGGAAGCAGACAGCCTGTCAGTAGTGGTGACTTACTGACGGTCCTTTTGAGGACCACACTCTCTTTCTCCTACCCCCACGCTCTATCGGCGTTTCCATTCCCCAGTGCTGCTTCTTGTCAGAGCCCTTGCTGGCTCGTCTTACTCTCCTGTTCCCCCTTGGTGTGGGGAGCTCTCCTCCCTCCTTTTCTTATCCACTGTCTGCTTTTCTTCTCCTTTTCCTCTCTATTCTTACATTTTGCTTTTTATGTTTCTTTATTTCATTTATTTATTTTTCAGTTTTTTTTCCTTTCTTTCTTTCCTGTTTTTTCATATATATATATATATATATATATGTGTGTGTGTGTGTGTGTGTTTTTCCTTTGTCTACATTTGGTAGTGGCTTCACTTTCCTTGTCCATTTTACCTGAGAGTAGTTTGGTGTCACTACACTCCCCCCCACCCCCCACCCTCATGCGTCTCACACTGCATCAACCCTCTTGGCTGGCACCACTCTTATTGAGAACCAATCGCTGCCCATACCTTTCCCTTTATAAATAGTGTACCAAAGTGTTACCAGCTTTCTGTCTGGATTTCTTGAGCTTTCTAAGATACAACTGATAGGTTTTCCCAGAAGGTCAGTAACGAGTTACTACCATACGCTGTATAATATTCCAGAAAAACGCAGGTCTATTCTGCTCCTATTTCATTTTCATATCTCTGTGGATGAGTTTTAGTACTGACAGTGCTTTGTCTTGGAATTTTTTAGAACTAGAGTGGGTGAAAATGAGTTTAATTTTTTAAGAAAGGAAATTAAGAAAGCTACTTTTACTATGGTAAGCTTGGAAAGCCAGTGACAGTGTGAAGAAGCAAACCTCAGTTGTTACTTGGCAGATATTTAAAATATAGCAATTAGCATAAGCATTAGTTATGAGGTGTATTCAATCATTCTTTTGCTGCTGCAGTTGGAATTAAAAGATCAGACATGGTGCATTACACATTTCACAAGTTAGTAGTTGAATTATGACTTGTAGGGTTGAGTTATTTTTAATGTTTTAAAAGTCAGTAGTGGAGCAGGCAGATGTCCACCAGGACAAGAGTATGTTGTGAAGTTTCTCTTTGCTAAGGGCGTCCAGTATCAAAATTCATTAACAGGAATCTGCAGTGTTCAAGGACATTGCAGACATTTGTGGAATTGAGGGCTTTATCTTGTAACCTTTAGTGTTCTTGAGCTGTTAAGTGCTTCAGCACACTCCATATAGTCCAGACACACCTCTGAGCAATTTTTGTATGTTTGCATGGCTGAAGGAATGGTTTGGAGGTTAGAAATTTGGATAGGATTAGTGAGTCTAGTAGCAATATTATAAATTCTTGTGGAAGCTCTGAAAAATGTTCATATAACTTGGTTTATGAAGTCGCACGGTTTTGGAAATAATGTTGGAGTTATTACATGCTCCTCATAAAACTGCCCAAATAATTATATAGTACTTGCTTTGTTACCTAAGATTCCTATGTTTACCAGTTTTACTCCATTTCCATAAATCTTGAAAAATTAGTTTTGTTGTGTCTTGTAATTTTTGTTTCTATGAATCATACACATCAGCTGGTGTCATGGGAATTTTTCATTGACATAAAATTCTTCCGATTGCTCTATGGCCCTGGGGTCGACTCAGCCTCTAACAGAAATGAGTACCAGGAGCATTTCCTGGGGGTAAAGGCGGCCGGTGCTAAGGCTGACAACCTTACCACCATCCTGTGCCGTTGTCATGAAATCTGGGAACCT
>Ga0131853_10003218_pt1 | contig 29311 bp, 30 predicted proteins | sample TergutLab28metaG_FD_92764 | JGI IMG/M metagenome (GOLD analysis project Ga0131853, IMG submission 92764) | Labiotermes labralis P1 segment gut microbial communities from Petit-Saut dam, French Guiana - Lab288 P1 (version 2) (version 2) | ecosystem: Host-associated > Arthropoda: Insects >... | reverse complement strand
ATCGAAGCAGTAGATGAACTCGTTCCCAATGATTTTTCTTTTTGTTTCCGGATCAGAGACGCCAGCTAATTTCCCTAAGAAACGTTCTTTCGCATCGATTTTAATGAAGTTCATTCCGAACCCGCCGTCAAAGGTTTCTACAACACTTTTGGCTTCGCCTTTTCTTAATAATCCGTGGTCAACGAACATACACGTTAACTGATCACCAATGGCTTTATGGATCAGCGCAGCAACCACCGACGAGTCAACGCCACCGGATAGGGCACATAAGACGTTTCCATCTCCAACTTGCGCTTGGATTTTGGCAATTTCACGATCAACAAAATTAGCCATGGTCCAGTTGGCAGTTGCTTTGGCAATATTGAAAACGAAGTTGTTTAACGCTTGAATGCCATACTCTGAATGATGCACTTCTGGGTGGTATTGGAGAAGGTAGATGCCTTTTTCCACGTTAGATGCAGCTGCAATCGGACAAGATGAGCTACTAGCATCAATAACGAACCCTTCTGGTAAGTTGGTGACGTGGTAGCTGTGGCTCATCCATACGATTTGGTCAACTGGCAGGTCAGTAAAGACTCCAGTATTATTTTTAACGTTGATTTCAGCTTTGCCATATTCACGCTTTTCAGCTTTTTCAATGTGACCACCAAAAAGATGTGCCGTGAGTTGCATGCCGTAACAAATTCCTAGGATGGGGACCCCTAGCTTATAAATTTCTTCATCAATCATAAAGGCATCTTCATCCGTAACACTTTTTGGACCTCCTGAAAGAATGATCCCTTTGACATTACCACGTGTTTTGATTTCTTCTGCAGTAATTTTATGTGATACCATTTCGCTGTATACGTTAAACTCACGAATGCGACGTGTGATTAATTGGTTGAATTGGCTCCCAAAGTCTAAAACTAAAATTTCATCGTGTTGCATGGTTAACCCGCCTTTTTAATTAATTTAGTGTTTTAATTATAACACGATACGGTTGTTTTTTTCTACCTTTCGACATAAGAAAAAGAAGCTTTCGCTTCTTTAAGATTGTCCTGCAAATTTTTGTTTTACTTGATCAATTTGTTGTTGCTCAGCCTTAGTAATCTGATACCAACCTTTTTCTTCCATCAGTTTGAATACATTATGCTGTAAGGCTAAGTTATCCGTTAAGACTTGTTTAAAAGCCTCGTTTACTTTTGGACAAGCTGCTTCGATGCTACCATGTAAGTAAAGACCAGATACTCCTTTTAGTAAAGATAATACATTCTCAGCTATCATACGATCGTTCATTTAAAAATTCCCTCCCTCTCTTAATTAACCTAATAATTGGTGAATCTGATCAAACATCATTTGATTTTTGTTTGCCACGCGTTCTAGTAACTGCTTTAAGCTTTCATCTGTTACAGTTGTTGACGCATGCTGACATTTTTCCTTCATAAACTTCATGTGTGCTAATGCATCTTCGATGTACATTAATTCTTTTGGACTCATTTCTATATTCCTCCCTGATTTTTATTAACACGTTTATTATGAACCAACTGAAAAATTTCAAACAAAAAAACTTTCGAAATTTTCGAAAGTTTTAAGCTTTATTTGTATCTATTCATTAACCAAGTAGTCTCCGTATTACCTACAGTTGTTTATAGCACTATACACAGTATCTTCAACGTTTTGTAGTAAAACGAATTTACAAGTATAGTTGTATATTCATTTAAAAAGGGAACAAATTAGGGAACAAATTTTTTTAAACTAATAAATTAATATTGCCAGTCAAATCGTAAGAGTGACGTTGAAGGATTGCTTATCATGAGCAGTCTTTTTTTCTTATGCAAATGAAAAAGCCGAGTCTGTGTTCGACTTTCGTTCATATCGTTTTATTTTGTCGTCTCAATTTTAGCTTGGCTTTTTTCTAGCTGATTTTCAAGCGTTCGCTTTAGTTCTTTGATATCAGGTAAATAGAGTTGATATTTTGAAACAAACAAATTCGAATCCATGCCATAGGTTGCGTATTCGATTGCAGTGTCGTTTTTATCAGCTCCGAGAACAATGCCGATTGGTGGGTTGTCATCTTCGTTATTCTTATCCAGTGCGAAATAACCGAGATACATATTCATTTGTCCAACATCTTGATGCTTAACTTTTCCAAGCTTCAAGTCAATCACAACATAGCATTTCAATATCACGTGATAAAATACTAGGTCTGCGAAATAATCATCATTATCGATGGTCATGCGATACTGGCGACCGATAAAAGCAAATCCCCTGCCTAACTCAAGTAAAAATTCTTCTAAATGTTTGACAAGTTCATTTTCCAACTGACTTTCTGAGTAGCTTTGTTCAGGAAGATTTAGAAATTCAAGAACGTAGGAACTTTTGATAATATCATTGGGTTTTTGAATATCATTACCAACTTTTGCTAAGGCTAATAATTCATCCTTATTTTTTGAAAGTGCAAGCCGATAGAAAAGTCCAGAATTTTTTTGTCGTCTCAGTTCCCGAACACTCCAACGATTGTTTTCAACTTCTTTGATATAAAAATGTCTTTCTAATTCATCATCAATACCTAAAATCTCTAAATAATGTGACCAACTTAATTGGTCAGACACTGTCAGACCAATTGGAAATCTTAAATAAAGCAATCTCATATAAACTAAATTTGAACGTGAAAAACCTTTCCCTAATAGACTTGTTAAATCTTTTTGAAGAAAATTAAGCAACTTTGAGCCATAAGCTGAATTTGCTCGTCCATCTTGTTCAAACTCAACAATGTATTGACCAATAAGCCAATAGGTCCCGATAAGTTCTGTATTAATTGACTTAGCAATTTGCGCACGGGAATGAGCAGTGACTTCGGAAATTTTGTCTATTAAATTGATGTATTGCTCATCTCGATTGGGTATTTGCAATTCATTTTTTTCAATCATCTTTATTCACCTATTTCAATTAATGAGTATTTGCCCATCAGGATAAATATAAATGAGGTCAGTATCTAGGTACTCATATCCATCGTAGTTTTTTCTCATCATCTGCTACGTCCCATTTTAGTTTCAGCATAAGCTTTCATGCGTTCAACGTCTTCTATTGTCGGGGTGTAATTTTCAATCATAGATGAACCGATGGCATACCAGACCGCATCAAAAATTCGTTTTTCTCCGAAAGGAATGCCTAGTATAGTCATGTTTTCTTGGTTAACCGCTAATGTCATTTTAAGCCCTCCATCGCAGTGTTTTCGTGACTTTATCATACCTGATTTTAGGTGATTTTACAATGGTTTTGAGAGGAATAGTGGTGTAAACGTTGATGCTGAAATGAAATTTATGATCAGTCAAGTCGTAAGAGTGGCGTCTGAGATTGCTTATCACATAGGCAGTCTTTTTTCTTTTGGAAATAAATGATAGAGACAAATAATTTTGAGGACAAATTTAGGGAACAAAATAAAAATACCAGCTCTCTCAATGTCTGAAAGGACTGGTATTAGGTTGTTTTAGCCTTTTATATTTTTACTTATACCTATTCATCAGCCAATTTGGGATGTCAGCACTTGATGAAGAGTCTGACGCCTGCTGGTTGTTCGTTCCACCTAGAGAATTTGATGCGTTTTGACCGAACAGCAGGTTACCCCCTTTAGCAGAGGAACTAGAATCATCAAAGCCAGTTGCGATAACCGTTACAATGATTTCATCTCCTAGTTCTGGGTTAATGGTCGCTCCGTGGATAATGTTAATCTCAGTCGTTGAGGCTTCACGGATAGCGCCAAGGGCCTCGTTCACTTCAAATAGTGACATATCGGTTCCACCGGAAATGTTAATAATCGCATCCGTTGCTCCATCGATGTCATGCTCTAGAAGTGGTGAGAAGATAGCTTTTTTGGCAGCTTCCACTGCTCTGTTTTCACCATTTGCAAGACCGATACCGATAATGGCGGCACCTTTACCTGCCATTACTGTTTTAACGTCTGCAAAGTCAAGGTTGATTAGACCAGGAACGGCAATGATTTCAGAAATTCCCTGTACCCCTTGTCGTAATACATTATCTGCTTCACGGAATGCTTCAAGCATTGGCGTGGCACGGTCAACAATTTGAAGAAGACGATCGTTTGATACAGAGATAAGTGTATCTACGTTCTCTTTCAGTGCACTGACCCCGTTTGCAGCGAAGTCGTTACGTCGTTTACCTTCAAAGCTAAATGGACGCGTAATAATACCAACGGTTAAGGCGCCGGCTTCTTGTGCCACTCTAGCGATAACAGGCGCAGCACCGGTTCCGGTTCCACCACCCATACCACAGGTGACAAATACCATGTCTGCTCCTTTTAATAGTTCTTTGATTTCACCTAAGCTTTCTTCAGCTGCAGCCTGGCCAACTTCAGGATTTCCACCTGCACCTAATCCACGCGTTAATTCTCCACCAATTTGGAATTTTTTCTCTGCACTAGATAGGTTCAATGCTTGCGCATCTGTATTAACAACAATAAATTCAACACTTTGCACGTTATTTTCAATCATGCGATTGACAGCATTACTACCACCACCGCCAACGCCGATTACTACAATTCTCGGTGCGTATGTAAATTCATTTTCAAGTCCGAATCCTTCCATCTTAAGGGCCTCCTATTCTTTCCACGACTACTTTACTTTTGTTATTGTTCTTCGTTTTCACTTTCGTTAAAGATCATATCGAACAATTTGACGAACATGCCACTATTTTCAAGTTTTTTGTCCATGTAATCTGACGATTTGTTGTCTTCAATCGGATCAAAGGCTAGATCATCAAAGAGTTTCATTTCCTTTGTGTCTTCCGTTACATCTGTCAATAGATCTTCTACGTTTTCGTTCTTCTTTAATTCCTGCGTTTGCGTTAGTATTTCATCTTTTAATGATAGAGTACTTGTGCGTTCTTCAACCGGTCGCGAGGAGAAGACAAGCTCTTCTTTCTCCGGAGAAGGTGGGACAGGGGTGTTGTCAGGAATATCTTGCTTACTAGAGTTTTGATTGAAATCAAGCTCAATGCTATCTTTTTTAGACCCGATGAGAAGTGACAATTCATGGGTAAAAATGGTCGATCCAACAATAGGGGTATATTTTTCACATCTCGCACCAAGCATGGTTGGTTTATACACCGTCGCTGCATAAGGCAAGTGAGCGTATAGAGAGATGAGAACGTTGGTTAGCTGAGAGGCACCACCAGAAAGTGAATAATGGTATTCTTCTTCTCTCAATCTGAGACCATCTACCACATGGGCTTTAATCCATTTAAAAATTTGGTCGTACTGTCCTGTAATGGTCGTATTTAGCATCTGACGTGTGATGTAGCGCAATTCTTCTTTGCTATCGTCGATGTAAATGACTTGCTGATCGTCTGTCGATTCACTCTCATTAATGACGGAACCAAAATCAACCTTGAGTTTATTTGCTGTGTCGTAAGGGATTTGTAACTCTTCGACGATGGCACAAGTGACGTTATGACCACCGATTGGCAAGGTATGAGAATGGATGATTCGACCGTCGTTAATAACCGTTATGGTTGTCATTAAGTGACCCAGGTTAATTTGACACGATCTAGTGAACATCTCAGGTGAGCGAAGAGCAGATAAAGATTCAGCGACACTTCCTGCTACGATTTCAGAAATTTCAAAACCAGCACTTTCTGTAGCGTGCACAAGATTGGATACTACCATAGTGGGCATCACAATTCGTGTGGCTTCTAGGCTTAAGCTCATACCAGAAATTCCACGAGGGTTTTGAACGACGTGATTTTCGTCGATTCGAAACAAACGGGGAACCACATTGACGGGGAGTTGCATTTCCTCGTGAGGTTGATCCATCACCTGGCGCAATATCTTCCTGACCTCAACAGAGGTGATTGGTTGCTTGACGTCCAAGTTTATTTTACTAATGACAGGTTCAACGCTTGCGTCAATCGTTGGTAAGACAAGCATCACTTGGTTGAGAGGTTGTCCCAAGTCATCTTCGATAGATTCTTTTAACTTCTTGATTTGGCTGATGAGTTTATCAAAATTAGTTATTTGCCCGCGTTCAATTCCGATAGAAGGAATGCTTTTCTGTGCTAAGACAAATAGGCGTTCTTCGCGAATGTTGCAAACAAGCATTTTAATCTCGAAACTGCCGAGTTCAATAGAAGCATACACATTGTTTTTCAATTTAGATCACTCCAGTAACATCTGGATTAAATATTATAAAAGTTAATCTCTCCTATTGTACTATATTTGGCATATGAATGAAAGTGTCTTTATGACTTTTTTTTAAAACTTTCCACGCTTTTTCCACAGAAAATGAAAAAAATTGTGGAAAATTAAGGGACTGTTCCGTAAGGCACCATTTCATATGGCATTGTTTCGGATGGGGAAGATGCCTGCTCACTTTCAGTGCCGCTTTGATGTGAATCAAAAAAGTAACCTACATCTAGGTGTAGTATGCCAGTCTCCCCCTCAGGAATATTGGCAAGAAATTGTGGAAGAAGGCTTAGTTTATCAGCCATTGTATAACTACTTACGTTAACAATATTACCATCAGCAAGGAAGAGGGCGAAGCGGTGAACATCACCATAAAGGGGGGAATGTTCAATGGCTCTGATTAAGCTCAGTACACTATCGTCTACTAGCATTAATTGACTGACAAAAAGGCTAGCGATCCCGGCTTCTAGTTCAGCCTCACTGAGGCCATGAATAATGCGGTCGTTACAGCTTGCTTGAATGCCTTCATCTTCATGAATAAGAGTGCCATCTGATAGGATAAACACCATCTCGTTATCTACAGCTGCACAAGCACCTACTTCGTATTCAACAATCGTGATTCGAAGCTGGTTAATCCCGGTGCGAGAAACCGTTGCATACTGAACGGCAGGGTGCGCTTCAATGCTGGTCCGTAAGTCACCAAGATTAATTCTTAAGAACAGCTCATCATCTGCTATGTCGATTAGAGAAATCAAATCAGAGCGACTCAAGCTTTCTAAACCATCAAATTGAACCACACCTAAACGACTGAGAGGGGTTGCAAAATAAATCGTTAGCAAAATCGAAAGGACGATGGCAACAGAAAAAAGTGCACGTTTTAATCGTGCGCGGGGTCTTTTTATGTGTTGGTCTTCTCTTGAAGGAATCTCAAGATAGGTTTTGTCACCTGCCATCGTTAACACCTCTTAGTTAGTCGCCCCAATTGAAAAATTCAACTTCTTGATGCATTTCCAGTTTGTGTTGGTCTTGAATCATTTGTTTAACGTGTGCGATCACATCGGCAACGTTTTGTGCGGTTGCATCGTTGCAATTAATAACAAAGTTGGTATGTTTGTCAGAAACCATGGCACCACCAATGGAGAAGCCTCGAAGCCCTGCCTCTTCAACTAATTTCCAAGCAGCATGACCTTCTGGATTCCTAAACGTGCTACCTGCCGAAGGCATTTCTAATGGTTGAGCCGTCTTTCTCTTTTCTTTTCGGTCACGGATGAGTTGTAAAATTTTGGCTGAATCGCCTTCTTCAAGAGAGACGACCGCTTCTACGATGATCCAGTCAGGTCTTCGTTGGAAAATAGACGTCCGGTAGGTGAGATCTAGTTCATCGGCAGAACACCATCTGAGTTGACCATGTTCATCTAAAATTTGTACTTTTTGTAAGATGTCTTTCATTTCTTTTAGGTAGGCACCTGCGTTCATAAAGACGGCACCGCCAATAGTACCGGGAACACCAGATAAAAATTCCATGCCAGATAGCCCACGCTTTGCCATGTCACGGGCAACTTTTACATCGGAAACACCAGCACCTAGGTAAACAGTGGTCCCATCTACTGTGGTGTAATCTAGGGCTTTGTCTGTTTTTACGACAATCCCTTCAAAGGCAGCATCTGAGGCGAGCAGGTTAGACCCTTTACCTAGGATTTTAAAGTTCAAGTCTAGCTTGCGAATCAAGTCAATGGTATGGATAAAAGCGTCTTTGTCTATTGGTTGGACAAAAATGCGTGCTGGTCCACCAACCCGTAAGGTGGTGTGTTTGGCGAGGGGTTCGTACTCGATTAGTTCACCGAGATTTTGTTCGCCATAGGTTATAATAAATTGTTCAAACATGTTCATCACCGTCAAATTAGTTCTTTTGTTCACCTATCCTGCTCAGCTACAGGCGCTTTTAGCACCTTAGCTTTGCTATGGGTGGCATTAAGGCGGGCTACATGAAACTTATGTTTCAAGTCCACCTATAACATCTAAGATTCTTGTTGTGGCATCTGGAATGCCGAGCTTTTTTGCCTGGTCACGCATGGTGGCGAGTGCGTCTTCGTTGGCCAGCAAGTCGGTTACTTGGTTAAATAACTTCTCACTCGTTAGGTCTTGTTCTAGCATCAAGATGCCGCCACCGTGGTCGGTGACACTACGTGCGTTGAATTCCTGGTGGTTTTCTGCCACGTAAGGAGAAGGAATTAAGATGCTTGGGACACCAAGTGAAGTGATCTCCGATAGGAAGGTTGCCCCGGAGCGTCCAATAAAGAGGTCGATGCTGACTAAAAATTTTGGCATGTCTTCGATAAAAGGGAGGATTTTAACATTTTTCAGGGCATCGACGTTGTTAATTTCAGAGCGGATCGCATCGTAATGGGCATTTCCAGTGACAAAGACCGTCTGGAAATTAGCTTTTTCATAGGCATCAATCATGGAAATAAAAGCGTCGTTGATCGGCTTTGCTCCTCGACTACCACCACTAATGAGGACGGTTTTTTTGTGAGGGTCAAGACCTAATGCCACTTTCCCGATCTTTAGGGTGTTTGCAACCTCCGTTGCCCGTGGGTTACCTGTCAGTATGGTTTTATCTGTCGGGAAGTATCGATGAGCTTCTTCAAAACAAATTAAGATTTTATCCACATGTTTGGCTAGGAATTTATTGGTTTTTCCCGGTAGACTGTTTTGTTCGTGGACGATGGTTTTGATCTTTAGCTTAGCAGCCGCGTATACGACGGGTGCACAGACGTAGCCCCCTGTTCCGATCACCACGTCAGGGTTGAATGCTCTAATATAGGTCTTCGCTTTTTTAATGGCAGTCAAAAATTGGAACAAGGTTTTGACGTTTTCAAAAGTTAGGCGCCGCTTTAGTCCAGAAACTTGTAGGGATTTAAAAGGCAGTCCATCACGTGTGACAATGTCAGCCTCTAGTCCGTCAGGCGTCCCAATGTATAAAAAGGTCGCATCTGGGTGTTTTTTCCCGATTTCTTTGGCAATCGACAACGCAGGATAAATGTGTCCACCGGTTCCGCCACCTGTTAATAAAATTCGCACAATACGCACCAACCTTTTTTGCACTCAATCGGGATATTATATCACGATTTGGCAGGATTTTAAAGTCTCCTTATGATAAATGATGTAAAGGATTCTAAGATCTCTTCTTTAAGCATATCGTTAATTATCGCTCATTATGCTACAGGGGGACGACACCATGAAAAAACAGTTACCGGCCATTGATTTTCTCACTTTGCTACTTGCTACGGCACTCACCATCATCGGATTGATTTTTGTCCTTTCTTCTTCCTACGTTTGGGCGAACCATCGTTTCGCTGATCCTTTTTATTTTTTCAAACGACAACTTTTGTTTGCAAACATCGGCTTTATTGGAATGGTGGTTGTTTCAAAGATTGATTACCGTTTGTATAAGAAATATGCTACCCTTTTTTTAGTGGCAAGCTTCGTGATGTTGTCTCTTGTTTTAGTACCAGGTATTGGAATGGTACGAGGAGGCGCGCGAAGCTGGATCGGCATTGGTGCTTTTTCGTTACAACCGTCTGAGTTTATGAAGTTGGCATTGATTATTTTCCTAGCTAAGTTTATGGCCAAAAATCCCAACGAGGCGAAGACGTTTAAGGGCGGAATTGTTCCGATGATGACCGTGGTTCTACTCGTGTTTGGTGTCATTATGTTACAGCCTGATTTCGGTTCCGGAATGGTCATTACGGCAGGCGCTATTCTGATGTTTTTTTTATGTGGCGTGCCTTTGAAGTATTTTACGTATTTTATGTTAGCAGGGATCGTTGGGATTGCCGGATTAATTGTATCGGCACCGTACCGGTTGGCGCGCATCACATCGTATTTAGATCCTTTGAGTGACCCGTTGGGATCGGGGTTTCAGATTTTGCAGTCGTTATATGCCATCACACCGGGAGGATTACTCGGTCACGGTATCGGCAATAGCATTCAGAAGTATTATTATTTGCCGGAACCGCAGACGGACTTTATTTTCGCCATCGTGGCGGAGGAGATTGGTTTTATTGGCGCGACCTTTGTCTTGGTAGTGTATTTATGTTTCTTTATGCGATTGGTTTATCTCTCTTTCAGGACGTCGGATTTGTTTGCCAAGTACGTGATTTTAGGGGTCGCATCGGTGTTATGTGTGCAGGTTATGATTAATGTGGGCGTTGTGATTGGATTGTTGCCGGTAACAGGGATTACGTTGCCGTTTATGAGTTACGGGGGATCATCGCTTACGATTACGTTGCTTTCTATTGGGGTGGTTTTAAATATGAGTAGGTCGATTGATAAAGGGGTCGTTGGTTAGTGAAAATAAATAAAATAGCCGTTGCATGTGGATTAGTTGTCTTGGTTTTTTTAGTGTTTGTGCCGTTGATTCGAGCAAGTCGGAATCGACAGCAGGTACCAGAGCCTCATCAGCAAATTACTGTTATTCTTGACGCGGGACATGGTGGTAAGGATGGTGGTGCCAGTAGTCGGGATGGTTTAGTGGAGCGGGACCTTGTGTTGGAAATTACCCGCATGGTAGAGGAACATCTTCGTTTGCAGGGTTTTAATGTGATTTTAACGCGAGATGGGGAGGGTGATTTAGCTAGTCCTCATGCTAGAAATCGCAAACGGGAAGATTTGAGTCGTCGAGTGGAGATTTTGAATACGACGGAGGATGCTATCGCCATCTCCATTCATGCCAATGCCATTACAAATAGCCGTTGGTCAGGGGCTCAAACGTTTTACGACCCTAGCACGCTGGAAAACCGGGAATTAGCAACGGCCTTAATGATAGGGTTGCGCACTAACATTGAGGGACTTGACCGGGAAGAACGCCCCATTTCTAACATTTATATTTTACGTCATTCAACCATTCCAACGGCACTGGTTGAGGTTGGATTTTTGTCTAATCCAGAGGAGGCACGTTTGTTGGCAGATGAAGAATACCGGCAGCTGATGGCCTATGCCATCTTCGAGGGAATTTTACTTTATGTGGAGGGATTAGAAGTAGGGGAGTGAGGCGGGTATCTTCCAAGGTACTCGTTTTTTGCTTTCGTACAAAATCTGGCTTCTAGTAGTTGACAGGAAAGAAGAAAATTGTTTTACTTAGTGTAGTAGTGGTAGGAGGCTGTATCAGATGAAGTTAAGCACAGAGGGTTTGGAACGAATTTACTCAGGGAAGACGAAGGACGTGTATCGTTATACGGGTGACGAGATTTTGCTGTATACGAAGGATGAGACCACGGGTTGGTGGAAGACAGACGAGTCGGGAACGAAGTATTTTGAGGAAGATCCTGGTGGAAACGAAACGGGACCTGCGGTAGACGGGATGGGTCAGAAGAATTTGATCGCCAGCGAGTATTATTTTAAGAAGTTTACTGAAGCGGGAATTCCCAATCATTATGTGGATTGTGACGCGGATGAGAATTTGATGCTGGTGAAGTCTGGTGAGATTTTTGGACAAGGATTCGAAGCGATCATTCGATTCTTTGCGATGGGAAGTCTGTTACGCCGCTTTCCTGATGAGTACGTAGAAGGGCAAAAGGTGGTGGATTTCTTTGAGACCACGTTGAAAAGCGATGCCGATAACGACCCGCCGATAACGAAGGAAGAATTAGCAGAGCAGGGGATTTTAACTGCTGAGCAATACGATGGGATTCAGAAAATTTGTCGTCAGGCGGCAGAGTTGATTGAAGCCGATTTAAAGGAAGAGGATTTGACGTTGGTTGACATTAAATTTGAGATCGGCTTGGTTGATGGCGAGATTGTGTTAATTGACGAAGTATCGGCTGGTGTGATGCGCGTGGCAAGAGGAGCCGTTACGGCGGACGCGGTGTTGAAGGAAGAAGAATTGGCAGATATCTTGGTGACCCGTGCCAAGCGCGCTAAGTTAGTGGATGCGTTGATACTGGGATCCATGTCAGGGAATTGTTGTGTGTAGATAGGAATAGAATTTAAAAAGGTTGCTTTGCTTGTGAGTGGAGTGGCCTTTTTTGATGGTGGGGATTTTTTGGAAAGTGTGAGGTTAGCGTGTCGATTAGGCCTATCGAGTATTTTTTTGCCTGTTAGGCATAATTTGCTACCTGGCCACCTTGCTTTGGGGGTCGTCGACTTTAAAACACCACCAGTGTCAAAAGGCTGCCCATTGTCATAGACTAGTGTATTACAAATTTATATGACAAAGTAGATGACAGAGGTGAAATGGAATGATTTTAGTGGTGGCCAACGATCTACGGATGAGTTACGTTGCGGAGGATCTGTCCAAGTTTTTTGATGTGTTTCGTTACGGAGAAAAAATTGATGTTGCAAAGGTTAAGTATGTGGTTTTACCGTTTAAGGTGTGCGAAGTCGAGATGAAGGAGCTAACGTTACAACTAGCAGAGGATTGCGTGATTTTTACCCCGATTATGCGTGATTTTTTGGTAGGAATTAAGCAGCGTATTGTGGTCATTATGGATCAGGATGAGATAGCCATTTATAATTCCATTCCGACAGCGGAAGGGGTCATCTATTATTTGATTAAGAATACGACCCATACCATTCATAGTGCCAATATTCATGTGATTGGCGGTGGCAGGTGCGGGGAAACGTTGGCGAAGTCGTTAAGAGCGCTTGGCGCAAATGTGACCATCTCCAGTCGCAACCCGAAGTTGGTGGCACGACTCTTTGAATCAGGGATCCGTGTCGCGGCAACCGATGCCGACGTCTTGGGTGAAGCGGATGTGGTCATCAACACAGTGCCAGCTTTGGTACTGGATGCACAAGCTTTGTCTTTGATGAAGTCAGACGTTTATGTGGTTGACATTGCGACCGCCCCAGGCGGAGTAGATTTCCAAGTGGCAAAAGAGCTGGGCATTAAAGCGGAACTTTTGCCTGCTTTGCCGAGCATTGTGGCTCCAAAGACAGCCGCTAGGTACTTATCGGAGTTTGTGATGAAGGCGGTCCAAGCTAATTCCTACTAAGAGTCACCTATTCTTTATGGCTAATTCTCCACTCTACTACGTTATCTTTTCCTAACGTATCTTGTGGGTACGCATCATCAAAGATGCCTTAGCCAATTTTTAATAGGGATTAGTATGCTAAGAAGAAAAGGGTTAAAAAAGGTAGTTTATGATGAATATAGCAGGTGGTTAGTGTGAAGGTTTTAGTGATGAAGTTTGGAGGGACATCGGTTGCAAACGAGGTAGGACGGATGGCCATGATCAGGCACGTGGTGCGCGAAGTAGAAGCAGGATTTAAGGTGGTCGTGGTGGTATCAGCTATGGGGAGATTGGGATCACCTTATGCCACCGATACGTTGTCAAGCTTAGTGTCAACGTCCATTTTACCGAAAGAAAGCGATCGGTTGTTAAGTTGTGGCGAGGTGATATCAAGCATTGTCACGTCGGATTTAGCACGTCGTAAAGGGTTGAATGTGACTAGTTTAGCTCCGATCGAAATTGGGATTGTAACCGATGGTAATTATACGGATGCTAACATTTTAAGGATGGAAACCGCCCATCTTGTTGAGAAGTTCAAGACCTACGATGTGCTAGTTGCCCCAGGATTTATGGGGGTTAGTAGGGAAGGGTTTATTACCACATTAGGTCGTGGTGGTAGTGACACGTCAGCCGTAGCATTAGGAGCGTCTTTAAATGCGTTGTACGTAGACGTTTACTCCGATGTGCCCGGTGTGATGACAGCGGATCCGAAGATGGATCCCGATGCGGCCTTGATTCCAGAAATGAGTTACGATGCGTTGATTGAAATAGCAGAAGCGGGAGCGCGAGTCATTCATTTGAAGGCAGTTAAGCTGGCGAAAGCTCACCAGGTCAATTTGCGACTTCGGTCTACTTTCGAAGAGGAAGTTGGAACAACGGTAGGAGAACGATGATTTAATTTGGGAGGTCGATCATGAAGAAATTAGATTTTGGGCCGTTAATTACTGCCATCGTTACACCTTTTGATGCCTGTCATCACGTTGACATTAGTCAACTGGAGGGGTTACTCGACCACCTACTAGATCAGAAGAGCACTAGTATTTTGGTCACCAGCTTAGTAGGAGAAGGGCAGACATTAAATTCCGTAGAAAAGTTGCGAATGTGGGAGTCGACCGTAGACTTTGTAGGCGATCAAATACCGGTTATTGCAGATGTAGGGACCAACAATACAAAGACGACTCTCCACAATGTGAAATTGGCTGAGGAAGCAGATGTGGACGGTTTGCTAGTCGTTGTCCCTTATTATAGTAAGCCAACGCAACAAGGATTGCTCTCTCATTTCAAGGAAGTGGCGACATCAACGAAATTACCCATTTTACTGTATAACGATCCGAAGCGTTGTGGCATTGGTTTGGAGCTTGCAACGATCTTAGAATTGGCACAGCTTGAGAATGTGGTAGGGATAGTCGACGTTAGCGACGGCTTGAATTTGATGAAAGAAGTTAAGACAGCTAGTCCGGAAGATTTTTTAGTTTATAGTGGGGACGATCGCTGGTATTTAGGAAATTTGAAATTAGGTGGCGTCGGTGGTATCTCCACAGCAAGCCATTTTGTTGGGAAGTCTATGATGACAATTTTTGACCTTTGTCGCAGTGGCTGCATGGATGAGGCAGAAATTTTGAATAGTCGGTTGATTCCTTTGTATCAGGTGACTTCAAGCGACATGGGACCTGCCTCGGTTAAGGCGTTGCTGAATCAAGGTGACTTTGACGTTGGTGGAGTTAGGTTGCCGTTGACGGACCTAGACCCTATGCGGGCTACCATGTTGTGGGAAGCTGTCTCGGATTTGTTGGATTGAAATTAAGGCATGAAAAAAGACCGTTTAAATGGTCTTTTTATCTTATTCCGCTAATTCCCAATCGATGACTTCGAGTATTGGCGCTTCAGGTTGTGCATAAGGCGTGCGGATCGTAAGGGAGACGATATCACCTGATTCGACATCAAGGGTAGGCAATTCTAAGGAACTGAACACAAGGTATCCTTCTGAATGGGTACTGCCATCGATTTCGCGAGCGACAACCTTTCCGTACTCAAGTTGGCTGTCCTCCTCGCTATAGATTTCGATGATTTCTATGTCAAAAGTTGTTGTGCCTTCCACTGGAAAGTTATCGCGATTGCTGCATGCGACAGCAAAAATCAGTAAAAAGGTTAAGATGCTCATGTATTTAACGTACTTTTTCATATTTCTCACCTCGTTCTTTAATTTTATATGAATTTGGGGATAAAAGCAAATAGGCCAATTGCCAAACATACCAGAATCGGTTAGTATAGACCAAAGGAGGCGATGACGAATGAGGAAAACAAAAGTTGTAGCACAACTACTCTTCGCTTTAGTTCTCGGGGCGACGGCCTTAACCGGGTGTTCATCAGCTGAAGCTGAGTTCGGATTTATGACTGGTAGAGAGGCTTATGAATGGATCGCCGGTGGAACCGAGGCGATTATTTTAGATGTTCGTTCAGAAGAAGAATTTTTGACTGGTCACATTGAAGGCTCCATCTTGCTCCCATTACATGAACTTGAGGAACGAGCAGAAGACATTTTGTTGGATAAGGATGCCTCGATTCTGGTTATTTGTTATTCAGGTAACCGAAGTCAGATTGCCTCGCAACAGTTAGCCGATTTAGGATTCACTAACGTTTACGATATTGGTGGAGTGGTCGGGTGGCCAGGGGAATTGGTACAGTAAGGCGTTTTAAACGACCTTGATTTGTAAAGCATCACGCATGATATTTAAGCACGATTCGTGTAATTTGGGATCAGGGCCTGCCGTGCAATTGGAATCCACAACGATGAGGGCTTCCGGTTGGGCGGTTTTGGCGATGATGGCGTTAGAAAGAACGCAAATGTAGGAGACTAAGCCGACCAGTTCGATCACATGGTATGCTTCCCTTCGGGTGAGCTCTGCCATCAAATCACGCGAACCGTAGCTGTCTTTGAACAGCGCCTTCTCATGTGGATAGTTGCTGCTTTGATAATGATCGAGAATCTTCCCATACAGGGCATGACCTTCCGTTCCGTGAAGGCAGTGCTTAATCGGTAGTCCACGACCTTCTTGGGTCTCTAAATACTCATCGTAATGGGTATCAAAGGTATAAATCATGTGGTCGCCATTCGCTTCGTAAGCTTTGATTTTCTCTAGAATAGGGACTTCTAGTAATTCCGCTCCCGGGAACCCGAGTGATCCTGTTACAAAATCATTTTGATAATCCACTACAATCAATAGTTTTTTCATTTTAGCTACATCCCCTATCTTAAGTTTGAAACCACCACGTATTAAAAACCGCCAAAAATTCCCGCATGAAATTACGGTGCCACGTGTGAATTGGTGTTGGTGCTCCGAACCGGGCAGGCTCGATTCCAAGATGGTGTGCTAAATAGCCGGATCGGTACATATGAAAATGATTGGTGATGACCACCGAATCGAAACCCTCTGGGAATTGTTCGTTGACCAGCTCCAAGGCGAACAGGAAATTTTCATAGGTGTTAGTCGAGACATCTTCCAAGAGAATCTGATTTTCTGGAATCCCACCTACGATCAAGAAATCTGCCATGGCACGGGCTTCGCTAATGGTCTGGCCTTCCCCATATCCACCACAAACAATAAACGTGGCATCTGGATTCCGATCAAAGTATAGCAACGCCTGATCCAAGCGAGCTTCCAAACTTGGCGGAATTTCATCGTCAATCAATCCTGCACCCAACACGAAGACGACGTCTTCGGTGAAATCCGTCGTATGATGGTTTCCGTAAATAGCAAGAAGAAGCATGCCAATTATCGGCACAGCGTAAAGGATGCCAATGGCAACGTGAACCCATCTCGTGACACGGTCAACCATGAAGCTGTACACCACCAAGAGGGCTCCTGCCAGAAAATAAACGAGAGCGACCACGCCAAATTCGTAGGAAATGGTAATCTCTAACCCTAATAGTATCAGCAAAATGCCGATGATTAAAACTAATTGTTTCATAAAAACAACTTCAACCTCCCAAAACACTGCATTTATATTTTCAATTATTCTAGCACATTTGATACGGAAATGGATACAGATACCACAAAATTTAAAAAATAGTTGACAAGTAGTAATGATTACTATATAATCGTATTCATCAGCTAAGTAATTGGGGATCAGCTAATAAGAAGGAGTGGTTATTATGGAAAAGTACAGATCAATTGTCAACTTGGATTTTCAATACGCACACCGTTTTATGAATTGGGAAAGAGAAGCGAAACACCTTCACGGACATTCAGGTCTTTTGACCCTTGAGCTTGAAGACGTGGTCGATCCAGTGACTGGTTTTGCTCATTCCTGTAAAGATGGTTTCAAAAAGGCGTGGGAAGTATTAGATCATTTTCATCATGCGACCCTTTTCCAAGAGGGAGACCCACTGCTTGATACGGTGCTTGATACCTATAAAAAAGAAGGCATCACCAACGACCCAGAGCATTGTGTTCCTCTTAAAAAAATTGATCATGAATTGGCATGGTCGTATCCGGAATACCGCATCGTTGTGACGAAAAAAGTATCGACCTGTGAAAACTTATGTGAGCTGTTCTACGAGTTGTTGAAGGACAAAATGCCAATCAAGAAAATTACCATGCGTTCGTCGCTAATGAATGCGGCGACGAAGGAGTTTTAAGGATGAAAGATCAAGTGTTACAAGCCATTAAAGACGCCGGTGTGCCCGTTAATGCGAGCACCATTGCGAAAACGACGGGGATCGATAAGAAAGAAGTCGATAAAGCTTTTGCTCAGTTGAAAAAAGAAGAAGCAATTGTTAGCCCAGTTAGGTGTAAGTGGGAAGCGAAAAAGTAGAAACTTTAGGCTCTGCGGGGCTTTTCGGATTCGACACTACACGTTCGCCAAAGCTCACGTAGTGTCTGTCCGCGCCAGCAAGACTTGGCAACTTGTTGACAAATCGTCTTACCAGTACCGTTGGGGTGAAAGTACGATCAACGAAATTTTAATTTCGGATCGTACTTTTTTCGTGGATTTAGTTCCCTTTCTAGGGAGACAGTTCCCCATAAGTGCTGTTTTAGGTATAAAAGGGGGACTAAACTCCCTAGATTGACTTATATAGAGGAGTTTTGGGGAGTTTATCACCCCTTTGGCATTGAAATCAGGGGTGCTTGGGTGTTTTATCACCCCTTTGGTGCCAAAATCGCACGTGTTTGGGTGTTTTATCCATTTCACCAAAATTAACTCCCACTTGTTTTAACGTCGCATTTATGCGATAATGTAACATACATAATCAATGGACGTTAAGTTTGAATAAGAAGTAAGTGTTCAAACGCCATAAGGGGATCTAAATTTAAGATAGTCTAACGATAAATATTATCGCCATTTTTGATGATCCTATAGATTAAGTTACAGACGAATAGAAAGAGGAGTTTTTTTGTTATGCCGAACACACCGGATAAAGTAAAAGTTTTTGCCCTAGGTGGGCTTGATGAAGTAGGGAATAATTTATACGTGGTCGAAGTAAACGAGCGCATTTTTGTTTTAGATGCAGGAATGAAGCATCCTGAAGGGGGAATGCTCGGGGTGGATGCGGTCATCCCTGATTTTACCTATTTAGTAGAAAATGTGAAGCGAATCAAAGGGGTCTTTTTGACTCAAAGTCAAGACGAGCACATGGGCTCGATTGCGAATCTCTTATCGGTGATCAACGTCCCAGTTTACGGAACACGTTTGACCATGGCGATGGTGGAGGATTCGCTACGCGAAGCAAAGATGAACATAGACGAGTTTAAGCTTTATAAAATTCGCGACGATAATACGTTACATTTTGATGGCATTAAAGTGTCGTTTTTCAAGACGACCCACAGCATTCCAGGAACGGTTGGTGTCTGCATTCACACCAACGCTGGTGCCATTGTTTATACGTCGGATTTTGTTTTTAACCACAGTGCTTCAAGCAGATACCAGACCAATTACAATAAAATTAGCGATATCGCTAAATCGGGCGTTCTTTGTATGCTGGCAGAAAGTGTGAATGCTGAAAGTGTTGGTCATGCGTCGACAGGTGACACATTAGAATACACCTTTGAAGAGATTTTCTCTCGTACAAACGGTCGCATCATCTGCTCTTTGTATAGCTCGGATTTAAACCGAATTCAGATGGTGGTTGACTTAGCCATTAAGTATAACCGGAAAGTGGCCATTACGGGGCGTCGCATGCAACGTTTAGTGGATACGGCGGTTAAAATGGGTTATTTAAAGATTCCAAAGCCCGTATTAATGAATTTGGCCTTTATGAATAAAGAACGCGACAATAATTTTTCAGATCTTGTAGTGATAACGACTGGTACCCGTGCGGAGCCATTCAACAACCTTACGCGCATGATCAAAAACTACGACCGCTTCATTCGAATTTTCAAAACAGATACCGTCATTTTAGCGACACCACCACAACTTGGAACGGAAACCCGTGCAGCTCGAGCCATGGATTTACTTTATCGGACAGACGCTCATGTGATTGTAATTAAGAAAGATTTATTACCACCGTCTCACGCAAGCAGTGAAGATTTGAAGTTGATGATCAACTTATTAAAACCAACCTATATTATGCCAGTTAACGGAGAATACCGCCACCTAATGAGCCATAAAAAAGTGGCAACGTCAATGGGATATGACCCTGAAAACATCATCGTTTTAGATAATGGTGAGATTGCCTTGTTTGAAGAGGGGAAGAAGCAAACTAGTCCAATGTCCATTCCAGTGGAATCCGTCCTTGTAGATGGTCATGGCGTGGGTGACATCGGAACCGTCGTTTTAAAAGACCGTCAAATGTTATCTAACGATGGTGTGGTAGCGGTGGTCGTCAACCTAAAACGTAAAACAAAAGAAATTTTGACGGGACCTGAAATTGTAAGTGAAGGCTTTGTTTACGATACAAAAGACACAGCACTTTTTGAAGAAGTAAAAGACATTGTACGCAAAGTGTTAGCTGAGAAAGTGGAAGAAAACGGACGCTATTTTAATTGGCAAGAGTTGCGATTTGAAGTGCGCGATCGCGTGGGGAAACACCTTTACCGTAAAACGAAGCATCGTCCAATTGTTATCCCTATTATAGAGGAGTTTAATCTCTAGAGTATCTCCATATAAGCGAGGTTAGCTATTATGGCAAAAAAGAAACCAGAAAAAGAAAAGAAAAAATCAGGACTAGGCGATTTTATTTACGAGTTAATTGGAATCGCCGTTTTTGTTTTGACCTTATTAATGCTGGGAAATTTAGGTTTGATCGGCATTTTTTTGCGTCGGTCGACGGTGGCGATGTTTGGTGACTTTTTTGGCTTTTTAGGTGTCATTATTCTTGTGATGTGTTGCAAAATGATTGTGTCACGTAAGAAGCCAACGCTAATTAACCAAAAGAACAGTGGCGTTTTCCTTGCTTTTACAGCTGTCGTTATTTTGGGACACACACCGGTTTGGCAAGCTTTTATCGAGCAGAGGTTAACCTTCACAGAAGGAATTGGTCAGTTTTATTTGCAGGCTGACGTTTTGGCCAGTAACGCCATGGTGGGTGGCGGGATTTACGGTGCTTTTATTTATTTTGTTTTTGCAGATTTAGTGACGTGGCAAGGGCTATGGCTAATTGCTTTTTTAATGTTGATTTATGGGACCTTGCTGTTTTTTGACGTGTCGATTAAGTCCCTTTATGACAACCGCAAACAAGGTGCCTTTAAAGAGGTCTTTGCACGGATCACTGGCTTTTTCGCCAGATTCAAAAAAGGAAAGTCAGAACCAGCTCCAGATCATAAAAAGTTAGAGAAAAAAGTGGTCATGCGCTCTAAGCTAGAACCAACAGATTCACAAGTGGAAGAGGAAGAACCTCACTTTAAAATTCGTGATTTTACAGAGAATTTGTCAACTGAAATGAGTCAGCCTACCTCAGCGCCAAACTACGCCAACGACCAATACGTGTTGCCACCGATGGACTTGCTCAAGGATTACGACACGCAAACCAACAAAGAAGAAATGACGACGTTGGCAAAGCAAGAGGCCACGAAGTTAGAGGAGACCTTTGTTAATTTTGACGTTAGAGCGAAAGTGTCGGAAGTTCACATTGGGCCGACGGTTACCCGATACGAGGTCGTTCCAGAAAGTGGGGTTAAAGTCAACCGAATTACGGGATTGATTGACGACATTGCCCTTGCTTTAGCAGTGAAAGGGGTCCGGATGGAGGCGCCAATTCCAGGAAAGTCTGCTGTCGGGATTGAAGTTCCTAACAAGGAAGCACAAATGGTCTCCTTTAAAGAGATCATGGAAGAGATGCCGAGGTCGAGTTCAGATGATTTGTTGATTTCCTTGGGGCGTGACATTGCTGGTTTAAGTAAGCACGCGACTTTGAATAAAATGCCTCATTTATTAGTAGCAGGTGCTACAGGATCGGGGAAGTCGGTTTGTATCAATACGATGATTTGTAGCATCTTGATGCGATTCAGCCCTAGTGAGGTCAAACTTTTGTTAGTAGACCCTAAAAAAGTAGAGTTGGCCCGCTACAATGGGCTACCTCATTTATTAGCCTCAGTCGTGACCGATCCGCAGCTAGCCAGTGCAGCCTTGAAAAAGGTGGTGGCTGAGATGGAGCGGCGTTACGAGTTGTTTGCTAGTGTAACCGTTCGTGACATTGCTTCCTATAATGCCTATGTCGGCCGCGAAAAGAAGCGAGCCTCTAGTGAGAAAGTAACAACCCATCAACCGTTACCCTTCGTTGTGGTGATTTTAGATGAGTTAGCCGACTTGATGATGGTGGCCAAAGGTGAGGTAGAGGACTCGATCATGCGATTAACTCAGATGGCGCGAGCGGCAGGGATCCATTTAGTCGTAGCGACGCAACGACCATCAGTGGATGTTATTACGGGGGTTATTAAGTCGAACATTCCATCACGGATTGCCTTTGGGGTATCGTCGGGAACCGATTCGCGGACGATTTTGGATTCTGTGGGAGCAGAGAAGTTACTTGGTCGTGGAGATATGCTATTTTTACCAATGGGGGAATCCGCCCCTGTTCGTGTGCAAGGTGCTTTCATTTCTGACGACGAGGTGGCTCGCGTGGTAGAATTTATTAAAGGTCAGGAACTTGATCATGGTGAGCAGGACTTTTTAGATAGCCTCACCACGTCTAGTTCTGGGCCTGCGATGCCTTCGGATGACCCTTTGATACGGGACGTACTTGCCTTTGCTTTTGAAGCCCAAAAAGTATCAACGTCTATGTTACAACGCCGATTCAAAATGGGGTACAATCGAGCGGCCCGCTTAGTGGATGAATTAGAAGCGGCAGGCTTAGTTGGTGCCTCAGATGGTAGCAAAGGAAGGCCGGTATTGATGGACGAAGAAACTTATCGACAATTAATTTCATGATACTTTAGCTAATCTATCTGTCTTGTCACCTGAGCAATAAATGGACTTTTAAGCTCAACAAAGGTATACTGTAAGGAATGCAGGGGGGTATACGGAAAAGAAGATGACCATAGTTATTCACATTGGGGATACCACTGTTTTTGTAGATTTTACAACTTGAGAGGGTGAGTAGGATGAAGAAACTGAGCATGATAATGAAGAAACTTAGCTTGATATTAGTCATTTTGCTATTGATGTTTTCTGGTGTTATTATTGTGGCATCGGATCAACTTCTAATCAATTCTGAGATTAATACCGCAGATGAAGAAGTTGTGCAACAGGAAGAAGAATGGCTCGGTCATGAAGAAACTGAGATTAATACCGAGACGGATGAGGAAGTTGATTTTGACGATCAGGAGTCCGAAGAAGTAGATGACACCCCCGAAATGGAAACCGATGAATTAGAACCTGATGACATAGAAGCCGACGACATAGGAGCTGATGAAGAGGCTGAAATAGAGCTCGATATTTTTAATTTGGAACCAAACGTGGATGCGACGGTTGGAACAACCGTAGATTTTGAAATGGCACTAAATGCCGCTCCAACGGATGGCACACAATGGGTAATTAACATAACGGATGACCTTCTTATAACCGGTATGCCGAGTGTGTTTAACGAGAGAGCCATTGGAAGTAATCGAAACATTGTTCTGCAATCAGAGAACGATATAGACATCATGAAGACTAGTAACCATCGCCATTTCACAGTAAGTGGCAATGCGACATTAACAATTGGGAGTGGTGTGACACTTAGGCGTATACCAACCAATACGGTAGATGGCGGTGGTGTGGAGGTTAATAATACGGGTACGTTCGTGCTCAACGGAGGGACGATTGCTTATAACCGGAATCTCGTTGGTGGCGGCGTTGCAATAACTTCTGGCGGTACGCTTTATATGCATGCAGGAGCGATTAGAAATAACCACGGGGAATATGGTGGTGGTGTCCATGTGGCAAGCGGTGGTACGTTTAATATGTCTGGAGCATCAACAATTGATAGGAATGAAGCTAGAACAACACACATTCAAAGCACGCCTACGACCACTACCACCGGTGGCGGTGGTGGCATCCATGTAAGTGGCGGCACATTCAACATGTCTGGTGGTCAGATATCAAGGAATATTAGTCGACCATCGGGTGGTATTGGCGGTGGTGGTGGCGTTCATTTAACAAATGGGGCAGAATTTAACATGAGTGCTGGTGTTATCGGCGGTGATAGCTTGGCTTATGCTAACACATTTGGCAATGCGCCTGAAGTTGGTTTTAATGCCGTAAATGGACTGGGTGCAGGTGTGTTTATAGAGGGGTCTGTGCTTCACCTATCTGGCACTGCTCAAATTACGTTCAACGATACGAGCAACACCAATGGCGGTGGCGGCATCTATATGGGTGGTGCGACTAGTCAAATAACGATGAATGACAATGTCCTCATTGCAAACAATGGCGCTGGTAACTGGGGAGGCGGGATCCAGATGGTCAGTGGTACGGTTATAATGAATCGTGGTGTAATCGAACATAACAGAGTTAATGCTGCTGGTACAGGAGGTGGCGGTGTCAATATTAACGGTGGGAACTTTATTATGAATGGTGGCACAATTCGCCATCATAGAGAAAACCGTCAAGGTACGATAGCTTTGATTCAGAATGGCAGTGGCGTGCGTATGCAAGCTGGGAATTTTACAATGTCTGGGGATGCTCGCATTGAAAACAACGAAGCCAATCGAGATGGTGGCGGTGTCTTTATGACGGGTGGCACGTTCAATATGCTTGATGGTAGTATTCAAAATAACATAACTGGATCTAATATCAGTGCACCAGCCAACGCGATGGGAAGGGGCGGTGGGGGTGTCCATATGACCGGTGGTACGTTTAATATGGTTGATGGCACCATAGCTGACAATACGTCTCATGAACACGGTGGTGGCTTTCTAGTTGGAAATAATGCCACGTTAAACGTTAACTATGGATCGATCACTGGCAACACGGCTTCTAGAGATGGCGGCGGCATTTTTACGGATAGATATCGTTACGAATATTTACTAATTGCAACGGACTATAACAATTTAACGATTGACTCAGCGACCATCTTTGCAAACAATACAGCGGATGAATGGTTTGAGGGTCCTAGGAATCCTGAAGTTATTGAAGGACATATTCCGGTTGACATTCAAAGTAGTATCGTTGGTGTACACGTGTTGAACAACGATGACATTAACTGGCGACTTACAGCGGTTCCTTTTGAATTTACAAAAATGGACGAACTGCTCCATACCAATTTCTCTGCTAGTGAACCTCTATCTGGTGCAACGTTTAGACTCTATGTGCGAAACGATGAAGCAGGTTGCCTACCTGTAACCGATGACGTTGTAACGCCGGCTGGCGTTACAAGAGGTTGTTGGGTGCTTTTAGGCACACAGACGAGCGATACTAATGGCCATGTTATGTTCGATAACTTGATTCCAGGTCGCCTGCATCATTTGATCGAAACAGAAGCACCAACCGGGTTTTTAGTGCCAGATGGTCATTGGGTGATTGACAATGTAGCAGTGGAGGGGACGTTACAAATAACAGCATCCGGTGCACCTGACTTTTTAACTAGATACGGTTACCATTATGTAAGCAACTTAAGGGAACACATAGACATTCCTATAACAGGTATAGGGATCGATGGTGGGATACCTTTAACGCTATGGTTGCCAATGACAGCTTTGGTTTTATTGGGATTATGGATGAAAGTGCGAGGAGTTACAAGACGTTATGAGTAAAAGTAAAGTAACGGATTAGAGGCGGTTTTGAACATTGACAAAAGCCAGGTTTATTTGGTAAGATAGAGGGTAGCCTATAAAAGGACGTGAAAGAAATGCGTATAAAGGTTATTTTGACGTGTGAAGATTGTTTAAGTCGTAACTATACGACGATGAAGAACAAACAGACAGACAATGAGCGCATGGAAATCAAGAAATTTTGTAGACGGTGCAATGTACATACGATTCACAAAGAGACAAAATAGAAACTGAAAGTAAAGCTGGTGATTAAAAATGAATGAATTTTTCAAGGATATTGGTATAGAATTCAAAAAAGTAACGTGGCCGACAGACAAAGAGATGAAGACCTATACAACACAGGTGTTTGTCTTTATGGCGATCATGATCTTATTTTTCGGTGCCGTTGACGGTGTGATCGCGCGTGGTGTTTCTCATGCGAACCCAAGTCCAATCGTAGAAGAGTACGACGGTTACGATGATGCGGACGATGACTCTGAAGGGGAAACCGGATCAGAAGAGACGAGTGAAGATCAGGAAGCAACTGAGTAAGGAGGATCAAGCATGGAAGCAATAGAAAAACGCTGGTATGTGGTTCAGACCTATGCAGGCTATGAAAACAAAGTACTCAGAAATGTGATCAAGCGTATCGAGACGATGAACATGCAAGAGAAGATCTTCCGTGTTTTGGTGCCCGAGGAAAAAGAAGTTAAAATTAAAGATGGCGTACGTAAAGAAAAGATGAAGAAAACTTTCCCAGGCTATGTTTTGATCGAAATGATTGATACAGACGATTCATGGTTTACGGTGCGTAATACGCCAGGCGTAACTGGATTTTTAGGATCCAGTGGAAAAGGGACACGTCCTGTCCCTTTATCAGATCATGAAATACAGCCTATTTTAGCCAAAATGGGTGTCGTCAATACAGAAGTAACCGTTGACGTTGAAGTTGGTCAACAAGTATTAATTGCTGCTGGTCCATTTGCGGACCAAGTGGGAGAAATTGAATCCATTGATGTTACGAATCAGAAATTGGTTATTTTGGTTGATTTATTTGGTCAAGAAACACCGGTTGAACTCGGTCTTGATCAAGTGTGTGAGATCGAGTAGCGAGGAGTGGTTTAGATGAAGAGGGCAAGAATGCTGGGTATCGCTATCGCATTATGTGGCATTTTACTACTTAAGGGATGTAGCAGTGGGTTAACTTTAGAGCAATACGAATATCTTTACGTGGGGATGTCACATCACGATGCCATGGAAATCATTGGCTCACATGCAACCCGTACGGCAGAGGTCGGATCTGGAGAATTTCACACGGTTAGCTATTCTGTAGAAGGCTCTGGTTCAAGAAATGCTAATGCGATTGTTGTGTTCCAAGGCGATCCGTTAGAATTGAAATCGAAAGCTCAAAGTGGATTGCGTTAATTAACGCTTGAAAATATGCAAAAAACTGATATAATAGTATGGTTGCTAAATTTTAGTATTTTTAAAGATCATTTTTAAGGAGGTGTTTATAGGTGGCTAAAGAAGTAAAATCAATTGTTAAATTGCAGATACCTGCTGGAAAGGCAAACCCTGCACCGCCAGTTGGTCCAGCACTTGGTCAAGCGGGTGTTAACATCCAAGGATTCTGTCAAGAGTTCAACGATCGTACAAAGGATCAAATGGGAAGTATTATCCCTGTTGTTATCACAGTGTTTGAAGACCGTTCATTCGAGTTTGTAACTAAAACTCCGCCGGCTTCGGATATGTTGAAGAAGGCAGCAGGCATTCAAAAAGGTTCAGGTGTTCCACATACTGAAAAAGTAGCGACGATATCAGCAGATAAAGTACGCGAAATTGCAGAAGTTAAGATGCCAGACTTGAATGCAAACTCAATTGAAGCTGCGATGAGAATCATCGAAGGTTCAGCGAGACAAATGGGAATCGTTGTTGAAGGATAGTCTCCTGACAAAAGATTCTTGTAAATAAGGTGAGAGGGTGAAGCTTGTGAAAGCAAAGACCTGTTTGATCACTAGGAGGTAAAGTATTATGGCTAAAGTTAGTAAGAGAATTGCTGAAGCTAGAAAGTTAATTGATAAAAATACGGCTTACGATGTAAACGAAGCAGTAGATTTAGTCAAAAAAACTAGCGCAGTAAAATTTGACGCAAGCATTGATGCTGCTATTCGTTTAGGTGTAGACCCACGTAAAGCAGATCAGCAAATCCGTGGTGCAATGGTTCTTCCTCATGGTACTGGTAAGGATCGTACCGTTTTAGTTTTTGCTAAAGGTGACAAAGCGAAAGAAGCTTTAGAAGCTGGTGCAGACTATGCAGGCGATACAGAGTACATTGAGAAAGTAACTGGCGGATGGATGGATTTTGATGTTGTTGTTGCCACACCAGACATGATGGCTGAAGTTGGTAAACTTGGTCGCGTATTAGGCCCACGTGGATTAATGCCAAACCCTAAAACTGGTACAGTAACAATGGACGTTAAAAAGGCAGTTGACGAGATTAAAGCTGGTAAAGTTGAATATCGTGTTGATAAAGCTGGTAACGTTCACGTCCCAATCGGTAAAGCATCGTTTGATAACGTCAAGTTAGCAGATAACTTAAAAGCGATCTACGATGTATTACTAAAAGCTAAGCCATCAGCGGCTAAAGGTACTTATGTACACAATGTTTCTATTGCTTCGACAATGGGACCTGGTATTAAAGTAGCTGGTGACTCATTAGAAAAGTAATTCTTATTACGAACAAAAAGCTAAATATACTAAAATTTTCAGAAGCGAACAGGTCGAGGAACTTTGAACTGCCAGTGACAGTTCAAACAATCATTTCGGAATGAGGAATCGGAGCGTACATGGGGTACGTGAGGATGACGAATGACGTAGTTGACAATGAGGTGTGAAGCTTATCAAAATTTTAAAAAGCCGTAGACAGTAGGAGTCATAAGACTTAAATTTTCCTACCGAGGTACAAATGAGACGAACATCTTTTTGGTGTTTGATAAACTTGTGCCCTGATGTCGACGGTAGATATCAGGCTTTTTTGTTCGATAAACTAGGAGGTGTAATGTAAAAATGGCTAGTACTGCAATAATCGAATTAAAATCGAATTTAGTAAACGATTACGCTGAGAAGTTCAAGGGAGCTACGGCTTTAGTAGTTGTGGATTACCGTGGATTAAACGTAGATCAAGTGACTGAATTAAGAAAAAATCTTCGTGCTGAAGGTGTTGAATTCAAAGTATTGAAAAACAACATCTCACGTCGCGCTATTACAGAGGCTGGATACGAAGGATTAGCAGAAGAATTTGTTGGCCCAACGGCTGTCGCTTATTCAAACGATGACGTAGTAGCTCCTGCACGTATTCTACATACGTTTGCTAAGGAAAACGAAGCATTAGAATTAAAAGCTGGCTTCATTGAAGGTGAAGTAGCATCGCGTGAGCAGGTAATGGAGCTTGCGACATTACCAAGCAAAGATGGACTATTATCTATGTTACTATCTGTTCTTCAAGCGCCAATGCGCAATATGGCTTATGCCTTATCGCAGGTTGCTGATCAGAAAGAAGCTGGTGTAGAAGCTGCTCCTGCAGAGGAAGCAGTTGTTGAGGAAGCTCCTGTAGCAGAAGAGACTCCAGCGGAAGAAGTAGCTGTTGAGGAAGCTCCTGTAGCAGAAGAGACTCCAGCAGAAGAAGTAGTTGAAGAAGCAAAAGAAGAAACCCCTGCAGAGTAAAGCAATGAGCTCGAACTTTTAGTTCGATATACGGTTGCTTCTTGCAACAAGAACTTCGTGAGGAAACGAGCGATTAGTTCTGAACTGCCTAAAGGCAGAAAATAAACTTAAAAAATTAAAGTGAGGTAATTAAAAATGGCTAAATTAACTAGCGCTGAAATGATCGAAGCGATCAAAGAAATGTCTGTATTAGAATTAAACGATTTAGTAAAAGCAATCGAAGAAGAGTT
>Ga0131853_10003217_pt1 | contig 29315 bp, 26 predicted proteins | sample TergutLab28metaG_FD_92764 | JGI IMG/M metagenome (GOLD analysis project Ga0131853, IMG submission 92764) | Labiotermes labralis P1 segment gut microbial communities from Petit-Saut dam, French Guiana - Lab288 P1 (version 2) (version 2) | ecosystem: Host-associated > Arthropoda: Insects >... | reverse complement strand
GGATGTCATCTGAAGGTGAAAAAAAAAAAATACAAAAAAGAGAAGGGGGGCGAAGCTCAGAGACTTTTTTTTTCTGTCTAGAGTGAGAGGAAAACAAAAATCATTTTTTCCCCCCCCCCCCCCCCCCCCCCCGGAATATTCTGGGAAAACTCAAAAAAACCAATCCTAACGCCTAAAAAATAGGGATGATGTCATAAAGCATCATCCCTATTTTGTAAGCCATTGGGTACAAAAAAAGCACCTTTACTTTAGGTGCTTTTTTAAGACTATAATAAATCTGGATTTTCTAATCTAAATGCAAGTTGCCACATTTGATTATACAGTCTTGTTATACTTTGTTCAATTTCCAAGATAGATAATTCAGCTTCATCTAGTGCAATTTGGGTTGTAAGTCCTAGGTTGTAATTTATACGCACGGTTTCAAGTTCTGCACGGGCGATAACTAGGTTGCGGTTAAGCCCTTCCATTTGTGCTTCTAGCCCTGTAAATTCTGTATATGCACGAATGATATCTGCCTCAACACTGCGTATGGCTTGGCTTAATTCCACTTCTGCACGCTCTACATTTTCTTGCAGTTCAATGCGATTACGTAGGCGGAGAATTTCTGCTTCTTGAGCTTCTGTGCGGTTAATAGTATTGCCTTGGGTACGGCTGGTGGTAGGATAGGCACGGCGGCGGTCGGCATCTGTAATTCTTATCTCACGCCTGTTGCCAGTATATGCCCATCTGGCATCTTCTGCATTATCTAACGCCATTTCCAATACTGCCACACTAAAAACAGTGGTTGCCATTGTTTCTGCTTGGTCTGCAAAATTGGCTGGAAGCTGGGGGATACCTATGTCAAGTTGGATGATGATTTCTTGGTTTAGTGGCTGTCCTAAAAGACTGTTGATAGATTGGCGTAATGTTTGCTGGTCACGACGCATTCCATCTAAGTGCATACGTCCTGTTTGTAAGCCATTTTGCGCAGTTGTGATATCACGAGAACTTACCATGCCCAGCTCATAAAGGGTTGCCATATTATTTATCCGTTGCTCGGCTAAGGCTAAGTTTGCTTCCGTATATTCAATGAACATTGCCAGTTCCATATCCACAATAAGAATACTGCGCAATCCAAACTCTAAAGCAAGGCGAATTTGGTCTTGCCCCATTTCAAGCTGTTCCAACATGCGGTCAAGATGATTTACGCCATGACGGGCTTCGCGGGTTGCTTCACGAAATGTATCATCATCTTCAAGGTTGCGAATACCCTCTGAAATTGCATCGCGCCCTGCTTGCATTTGAATAATGCCCAAGTCAAGCCCTGCGGATTGCATCATCATGCTCATGATGTCATTCATTATTTCAGTATCTACGGCAGGGTTGCCTGTAAGTTCACCAAGCATCCCTTGCATTCCTGCATCGATTCCCCGTTGCATGATTTGCAAGTTTCCTATTTCATTTTCTAATGCCACTAAATCTCTGCGCAAGTCTTGTAATAGTTCACGGCGAAACTCACCATTTTCCATTCTTCTAACTTGTGCATTGGCTTCACGGCGGGTTTCTTGAAGGTTGCGCAGTGCAATGTCCATGTCGCGCAACTCTAACATTTCATCAAGTGCCATTTCAAGGGCTTCTTCAAAGGTAATTGTGGTGGTTTCTTGGGCTGCAAACACACCTATTGGCATTATTGCAACGATTAACAATGTACATACTAAAGCTTTCAACTGCTTCATGATACTTCCCTCCTAATTTTCTGGAACAATATCCAATCTTGCATTCATACCTATGCGCAACCCTTCATCAGGGGAAGTTACGCGAACTTCCGCTTCAAATTCTACCACAGGGGAACCAATAATTGCGGCAGGGTTTATGCGATGAATGATACCTGTGTGAATGGTGTTGCCTGTACCGGTTGATGTGATTTCAACTGTCATGCCTTGGTGAACACGCGCGATGTCATACTCACGAAAGCTGGTGATGATACGCAAATCATCTGTATTTTCAATGACAAACATAAGACCCATACCCACTGCCCCCTCACGGGCAATGACGGCTGTTACTGTACCGCTTATGGGTGCGGTTATTATACTGTCTTCAAGATTTACTTCAAGCATTTCCAGCGCAATTTCCATGTGTTCAAGATTTGCCAAAATTTCTGCGGTTTCAACTGTGCCGCGAAGCATGTCAAGCTCTTGACGGGCAGCGTTGCGGGTGGCATTCGCCAGTGACTGCGCACTTCTATGGGACGTTTGTGCCGCCTCTAATGATGTTTGAAGCTGGTCTATGCCTCGGCGTTGAAATTCTTGTGCATTTTCTAAGTTTAAACGCGCGTCCTGATAATAGCTTACGAGTAAATCATCATAAAGTCTGCGCACACTTGCAAGTGCAGTTTCAGATTGTCTTAATTCATCCCGTGAAACGATACCTGCGGTATACAGTGTTTGAATATTTGCGTGGGTCGTTTCCATGTTTGCAAGTTCTGTTCTTGCAGATACCAGTGCCATACTTGTTTGACGCAGAGTAGCTTCAGCAGACAAAATATGCGGGTCTGTACCTTCTTCAAGGTCGCGCAGCGCGTCGGATAAGCTTTGCTCTAACATTTGTACTTGAATTGCGGCAGCTTGGGCTTGAGCTTCTGCACCCACCACATGTACGTTTCCGCCAGTGTTAAGGGCATGTTGACTGTCTGTAAGCATTCTTTGGGTTTCGGTGACTTGATTTTCACTGGTGCGGCGTGCTTGGTCAAGTGCGGCACGTTGCTGTGCAATGGTCAGCACCAAGTCACGGGTATCTAATATGGCTAGGGTTTGCCCTGCAACCACTTCATCCCCAACTTCCACCAGTACAGCATCTATCATAAACCCTAATGTACTGTAAACATTACGGCTTTCAATACTTTCTACCATGCCGCGTACAGTGATGACTTCTGCCACAGGCGCAGTAAAGGCATCAACAGGTCGTGCCGTAGGCTGAAAATCATCTGCGGCAGAATGACAAGCGGTAAAGCTTAGTACAGTTGTTAAAGCAAACAATGCAATAATAATCTTCTTCATTTATTATATCCTCCATTTTTCAACTGAGTTTCAACTGACATCTTCTTATACACATCTCAATGAAAAGCCTATGAGCGAAGCGGAATACGTACACGTGCATTTACACCAATTAACCTATCCAAATCAACATCATCGACAAGGTTTACTTCAATGGGAATCATAAGTGTTGTGCGGGAGTTATGAAGGCTAGTATCTGGAAGTGCGGCATTTCCAATACTAGAAACATAACCCGCAAATCTTTGGTTTCCAAAAGTATCTATAGTTACATAAGCCCGCTGTCCGACTTGTACATTTAAAATATCCGTTTCTTCTATATTTGCCCGTATATGAATGTTACTTGTATCAGATATTACAGCTACAGTTTCCATAGATGAAACAAGCTGACCTTGTACCACATTGGTTTGCATGATTAAACCATCCAGTGGTGCGCGCATAGCCTCACCGCCTTCTACCCAGCCCAGCACCTCATCTGCATTCACGTGTTGACCTTCTTGTACTGTAAACCGCTCCATTATCCCAGCCCCATTTGCCGACACAGGTATAAGCGTTGTTGCCACATGTGCATCTTCTGTTGCTATAAAACCTGCATTATGCCACATAAATGCCCCTATACCTGCCCCACCGATAAGTGCCGCCGCCAATATCATCACAACTGCCTTTTTACTCATAACAAATCCTCCTTTTTTTGATGATTCCCGTTTTCCATATACCCATGTAAATATCAGCGCAAGCACTACAATATTTGCGAATATGATTCCAAAGCTTTGTATGGCATCAGCAATATTTGCGTTTTCATCTACAAAGTTCATTGTGTATAAAATCCTGAACATGCTTTGCAATGTATCATTTTGGCTCATGTTTGCGATAAATGGGCCAAAACTAATTATCATGCCTGCAAGCACACCTGTTCCAACTGCACTTTGCTGATTTTTAGAAGTCATGCCTATAATTGCACCAATGAGTATAGATGCTGATATACCTAGCACCATGGAAAGCAACATCATTAGGGTTTGAGCCATAGACATGTCTGGTATCATGACTGCAAATGCAACACTACCAATGACTCCAATGGTTAGAAATACGCCCCCTATGCCTATTAAATATTCATGTGATTTAACGCCCGCCATCAACAAAAATCGTAAGGAATTTTTTTCAATATCTTCAGCAATTGCAGTCGCCACAGCACCAATAAATGCCATGCCCACAAACATACCTGCAAACATTGTGACGAAAAGTGAATCAGACATTCCAGGCATACTAATGTCTATCACATGCGTCATCAAAAATGCCATGACAGGGTATATAATAAACTGGCTTAGTATATCTGAGTTTTTACTTATATCTTTAAATTGCTTAATAAATATAGCCTTGATACTACTCGTCATGTAAGTCCACCCCTGTCATTTTCATAAAAACGTTTCCAAGGTCTGGCACTGTACGCATAGATTCATGGCGATTACATATCTCCAAAGGCTCACCTTGCTCTACTATTTGCCCTTTATGAAGGAGTACGACACGGTCACAAAGTTTCACAGCTTCTTCCATGTTGTGGGTCGTCAGAAATATTGTTGCACCTCTGTCGCGTATTTGCTGTATGAGTTCGTGTATCCCTTCAGTGGTTCTGGGGTCAAGTGCGCTGGTGGGTTCGTCCAAAAATAACACTTTGGGGGAATGCAAAATTGCCCTTGCTATAGCCAGCCGTTGACGCATTCCTTTTGAAAGTGCTGTGACGGGCTTTTTTGCAGAATCCCCTAGTCCCACATTATCTAAAGCTTCTAGGGACTTATTTAAGGGGATACTATAAATGCGGCTAAAAACATCCAGATTTTCTTGACAACTTAGCCTTGGATATAGTCCGTCTTCGTCTAGCATTAACCCTGTTTCAAAAGATGTGGCATTCACGTGCGCATGACCACTATCTACTTCTATTTGATTGGTAAGAATATTGATAATCGTGGTCTTTCCTGAACCAGATGGGCCAAGAAGCCCAAAGATTTCCTTCTCTTTGACTTCAAAACTAACACTTGACAGTACTTTTTGCTCACCAAAGCTTTTTTCTATATTTTTTACATGAATCATTGACTATCTCCCCTCCACACCGCTTGTGCATTTGAGGCGGAGGTTATAAATGACGCAACTTGATTCCACTTAGCTGCAAATCCTCCTGTAGATGATTTATCCAGCTTCCCCTCAAAGTCAATGAGACTGGGAAGCAGACTTTTGTTTCCATCTAAAAACTCATCAACCAAGGTTGCAAATTGATTGAGTAATTTTTCACCTTCTATACTGTCTGGCTGAACACCATCCTTTTTTGCTTGAATGATATTGTCAAATATTTTCAGTAACTTTTCATAAAAATCAATTGCATTTTCTGCATTAAACCTATCTAAGATGTGTTTTTGTAAATCTTGGTTCATAACTTTTAAATTCCACAGATTGCTCCAATCCTCATTGGTGATTGAAAGGATTTTTGCATACTTTTCAAAATCTACCCTATCGCTGTTTTTTACATCCATTTCTAACACATCAATGGCGTATATGGTGCTTTGTAAATTTTGAATATTTTTTTCTATGATTGCTTTTTGCTCTTTTAATAGGCTTAAAACTTTTTCAGGTTCATCTAATGCGACGATACTTTGCTTTATTTCGCTTAGAGTTAACCCCAATTGTTTCAGTCCTTTTATTTGATGAAGAAGGACTAACTCTTTATTTGTATATAGGCGATTACCGCCTTCGCTGTAAGACGAAGGTTTGAGTATCCCTGCATTATCATAATATTGTACTGTGCGTACAGTCACGCCAGCTTCTTTTGCAATTTCGCTTACTGTCATTAACTTTTCCACAATGTCTACACTCCTTTGGTGTTGCGCGCTTGAATATAGTCGTAGTATAAAGTATGACGTTACGTTACATGCAATAGGAAATTTTATGATTTTATATTTTTTATCGCACAGGGATTCGCACACGGGCGTTGACACCAATGAAATTATCCAAATTAACATCATCTGTAATGTTTATCCGCACGGGAAGCAAATGGGTCGGTCTTACAAACGTACCGCCTGTGTTAAAAAACATTGTGGTACCTGCAAGTTCAGCAGCGGTGATACTGCCTATTTCTGCAATATACCCATTAAACTGTTGATTGCCGAATGGGTCTATAGTAACCATTGCAGGTTGACCAATTTCCAGCCTGCCTATATCGGTTTCTTCAATGTTGGCAGAAATGTGAATGTTGCCAATGTCGGCAATCACGGCAATGGGTTGCATAGGGGATACGGCTTGACCTTGTACAGCATCCGTATGCACAACCAATCCATCTACAGGAGAGCGCATAGCCGAATCATTTTCTACCCAGCCAAGAATTTCATTTTCACCGACATAGCGTCCTTCATAGATGGTGAACCGCTCAAGTGTACCAGGGATATTTGGCGCAATATAGATTCGCGTTGTGGTGACACGTGCATTATCCGTTGTCAGGTATCCTGCGCTATTCCACACAAAGAAAATACCTGCTGCTGCGCCACCGCCCAAAAGTAAGGTGAGTAGTGTAATGATGATATACTTCATCTTTCCACTTTTTTTCTTTTCATTCGCTGCTGTGGCTTCTGTCGTTTTTTCTACATTTTTATTTTCTTCACTCATGATACTATTTCCTCCTCATTTATAACTCCCTCAGAAAATTGAGAATTGTACAAATCTGCATAGAATCCGCCTTGGGCAACCAGTGCATCATGGTTGCCTGTTTCAATAATGTCACCATCTTTCATAACCAAAATGACATCAGCGTTTCTAATGGTTGACAGCCTATGGGCTATGACAAAGCTGGTGCGCCCTTGCATAATCTCCTGCATGGTTTGCTGAATCAAAATTTCTGTGCGTGTGTCGATAGAACTTGTTGCTTCGTCTAAAATCAAAATTGAAGGGTTTTTCAAAATGACTCTTGCAATGGTAAAAAGCTGTTTTTGCCCTTGTGAAATATTTGATGCTTCTTCGTTTAACATCATACTGTATCCACCAGGCAAGGTTTTAATAAACTTATGGCAATGTGCAGCCTTGCAAGCGGAAATCACTTCCTCATCTGTGGCATGTGGCGAGCCATAGCGGATATTTTCCATGATGGTTGCATTATAAATCCATGTATCTTGCAATACCATTCCGAAAATATCCCGCAATTCCTTACGTGACATATCCGTTGCGTCAATGCCGTCTATTAAAATATTTCCGCTGTTTATTTCGTAAAAGCGCATCAGCAGTTTTACAATTGTGGTCTTGCCTGCGCCTGTTGGGCCAACGATTGCCACGGTTTGCCCTGCTTCAACCGCTTGTGTAAAATCATTGATAATGATTTTATCAGGGTTATATCCGAAGCGCACATTTTTGAAAGTAACGTGTCCGTCATATTTCTCCTTATGCAATGATGTTGGTTTATCAAGGGGTTCTTCTTCCTCGTTTAAAAACTCAAAAACCCTTTCAGCGGCAGCAATTGTACCCTGCATTTGATTACTTGCCGCACCAAGTTCTCCAAGGGGTTGGGTGAATGTTTGAATATATTGGATAAAGGCTTGAACATCCCCAATGGTAATAACCCTTTGTACCACTAGCCAGCCCCCAAGCACACATGCCAAAACATATCCCATATTTCCTACAAACCCAAAAATAGGCTCAATAATGCTGGTCATAAAAATTGCTTTCCACGATGATGCTTTTAAAGTGTCATTGGCTTCTTTAAATTTTTCTGCCGCGTCTTTTTCACCATTGTAGGCACGCACAATGTCATGCCCGCTATAACTTTCTTCTGCAATACTTGTCACCACGCCAAGTGCTTCCTGCTGCGCCCCAAAATGTACATACGACCGCTTTAAAATTGCCATCATAATACCCATAGACAGTGGAATGACTACCAAAGAGGCCGCCGTCATAAGAGGACTAATGGATAACATCATGATGAGTACACCAATAATAGTACTGGACGAGTTAACCAACTGGGTCAAACTTGTACCCAGCGTATTGTTCATGGTATCAATATCGTTTGTAATGCGCGAAAGAATTTCCCCATGAGTGCGTGTGTCATAATAGTTTAGGGGTAGTTTGTGCATTTTTTCTGCAATACTTTCCCGCAATTTATAAGTGACATTATTTGCAATGCGCACCATGATACTTTCCTGTGCAAGGGCGCATAGTGCAGATACAATATAAAGGGTAATCAACACCCCTGTAAGAAAACCCATTTGGCGAAAATCTGTCAAAAGTCCTGTACCCATCACATGTGCCACAACGCCGTCCACTAAAATAGTGGTGACACGCCCCATGACCCTAGGGCCAATGACTGAAAATGATGTAGACATCACCGCCAAAATAAATACAAAAACAAGAGGAATTTTATAAGGAGAAAGTAACTCTAATATTTGCTTTATCGTTTTCTTAGGGTCATTCGCCTTTTTTGATAAACTCTCGCCATCCTCAAACACCAGCATTCACCTCCTCTTCTGAAAGTTGTGAAACCGCAATTTCTTTATACACGGCACAATTTTTTAAAAGCTCCCCATGTTTGCCAGCACCAACGACTGTGCCATGGTCAAGCACCACAATTTGGTCGGCATCCATGATAGATGACACACGTTGTGCAATGACGATGATTGTCTTATCGCCCATATTTTCCTTCAACGCCGCCCGAAGTTGTGCATCTGTTTTCATGTCCAGCGCAGAAAAGCTATCGTCAAAGAGATAAATCTGCGCTTTTTTTACCAGGGCACGGGCAATGGACAACCGCTGTCTTTGTCCGCCAGAAAAATTTGTACCGCCCTGTGCCACATTGGCAGCATAGCCTTCTGGCTTGCCTGCAATAAATCCTGCTGCCTGTGAAATTTTTACAGCCGCTTCAATCCGCTCTGTTGTCGCGTTACTGTCTGCATACATCAAGTTTGATTCAATTGTGCCTTTAAATAAAAGGGCTTTTTGGGGAACATATCCGATTTGTGTATGCAATACTTCTTTATGAAGGTCACGAATGTCTATGCCATCAAGATACACCCCACCCCCTGTCACATCAAAAAAACGTAAAATCAATTTAAAAAGTGACGATTTTCCAGCACCTGTTGCCCCAATAATGGCAGTTGTTGTGCCGGGCTTTGCCGTAAAGCTTACATTAACAAGTACATTTTCATCTGTGTCACTGGCATCGGGATAGCGAAAATTTACATTTCTAAAGGCCAGCTCACCTTTAAAGTCTGAGGGAAGTGGTGTCGGGTTCTCTTTAAAATGAATACTGCCCTCAGTGTCTAAAACCTCTTGTATACGCCTTGCGCTAATGATTGCACGGGGTAGCATAATAAACATAATTGCCACCATTAAAAACGCAAAAATAATCATCATCCCATATTGCAAGAATGCAAAAATATCACCAATATCTATACGAAATGCAGACGCTTCCCGCGCACCAATCCAAACAATCAGCGCAGTCGTGAGATTGAGTACCAGCATGATTGAGGGCATAAGAAATGCAAAAGATTGGTCTACAAATATACCCGTTTTCACCAAAGTTTGATTGGCTTCCTCAAAACGCTTTTTTTCAAACTTCTGTGTACTAAATGCCCTTGAAATGAGCATACCCGTCAAATTTTCACGGGATATAAGATTAAGACGGTCAACAAGGTCTTGCCAAATTGCATACTTAGGCAGTGCCACAATGAATATACAAAATAAAATAATAACCATAATCATTGTCGCAACAGCAACCACCCATGTTAGGGATACATTGCGCTCTACTGCCCGAATAATACCACCAATACCCAGCATGGGTGCATAAATAAATAATCGTATCGCCATAGCCAGTGCATTTTGCACTTGCATAATATCATTGGTGGTGCGGGTCATAAGGGATGATGTGGAAAATTTATTAACTTCTGCACTAGAGAAACTTAAAACCTTTGTAAAAACACCTTCCCTCATACTATTGGTCACACCTGCGGTTATTCTTGCAGTAAAAAAACCAGATGAAATTGCCAGTGCCATACTGGCTAAGGTAATGCCAAGCATCCACGCGCCATTTCGCCAAATGGTGGGAATATGCCCGTTGAGTACACCATAATTCACAATATCCGCCATAAAGCCAGGGATGATTAGCGCGGTATACACTTCAATGCCCAATAGAATAGTGGTTATCACCAGCATCCAAGTATAAGGCTTGATATATTCAAAAACTTTCTTCATTAAAGCCTCCATTTTAAATATTCAAAAACTTTCTTCACGTGTTTCAACATTTTTAAATTGACAGAGGCGATTATAAACTATACCCTAATGTCAATGTCAAGACATTTTTGAAAGGAAGTGTCAAAGTGATTGAGAAAAGCAAACTTTTAACCATTGGCGACATGTCCAAAATGACTGGAGCAAGTGCAAAGTCTTTAAGATACTATGAAAAAATCGGCATTTTGCGCCCTGCGTACATCGACCCTGACTCCAAGTATCGTTATTATACCCTTGACCAAACAAATATTGTGGGGGTCATCATGTTTTGTATAGAATTAGACATTCCCCTTGCAGAATTTGCAAAATATATAGAAACAGACGGCACAATGGATTTTCGCAAAACCATTCAAGCTGGCAGAAAAGAAGTTGAAAAGAAAATGACAGCATTAAAAAAAGGATTAAACCTATTAGACTATCTAGAGCAACAAATCGATTTAACCGAACTACACAAGCCGGGTGAAATTTATATGCGCGAAATGCCAGAAAAAATATATTATGTACACCCTTGCGGGCAATCTATTACGGATGTGACAGAACTTGAAGCATCAAAAGCAATTGCAGAATTGTCTCGCATGATAGAAATTCATGAAATGTGCGAATACGGATGTCTTCGCGAAAGTACACCAGGGGGAACAATGTACTATGCCTTTGTAGAAGTGCCAAAAGATGCGCAAGTTGAAAACAAGCGCATCATCCCCAGCGGTACATTTATATGTAGGCAAAGCGAAGAGTATCAAGTAGAAAATACCACCGAAATCTTCGCAGATTATCTAAAGGGCAAGGACTCCTTTATTGCCATTGAAACTGATGTAATTACAGGACGACATAAAATTAACAAACCTTTTAGTGAGTTGAGGATTTTATGTTAGGGCGTGTTCTTTAAGCTTCGCAAGGGCCACCAATGCTTCTATTGGTGTAAGTTTTTCTATTTCAATGTCTGCCAAAGCATGGGCTAAAGGATTGATTTCTGTTGTTGACGGAGGTGTGGCAGTTGGACGGCTGATTTGGGCTTTTGGGGAATCGTTCAGTGAATGAAGCAAGGAGGTTGCATGAGAAAGCACAGTGGAAGGAAGTCCTGCCAGTCTTGCCACATGGATACCATAACTTTGCCCCGCTTCACCATGAACCAGTTTGCGTAGGAAAACAATATCTTCGCCTTGGGTTTGGGTGGTAAAGCAGTAGTTTGCCACACCGTCTATTTGCCCCTCCAACTGGGTTAACTCATGGTAGTGGGTGGCAAATAGGGTTTTTGCCAACACTTTACCTGCGATGTGTTCCAACACTGCCCATGCAATTGCCAACCCATCAAATGTACTTGTGCCACGCCCTATTTCATCCAGTAAAATGAGACTATCTGCTGTGGCATTGTTTAAAATATTTGCCACTTCTGTCATTTCTACCATGAAAGTAGATTGCCCTGTAGCAAGGTCGTCTGACGCGCCCACACGAGTGAAAATACGGTCAACCACACCAATTTCAGCACATTCTGCCGGCACAAATGAACCTATCTGCGCCATAAGCACAATCAATGCCACTTGGCGCATGTATGTGGACTTCCCTGCCATATTTGGGCCAGTAATAATGGCTAAACGGCTAGATTTTGTAATATCTGTATCATTGGGGACAAAATTGCCGCCCATAAGCCGTTCTACCACAGGGTGACGGCCTTCTTTTATATTGATACTTGTACCATTGTTGACGATGGGTTTTACATATCGGTTACGTTCAGCGGCTTCTGCCATAGACTGTAAAGTATCAAGGGTGGCTATTAAATAAGACGCAAATTGAATACGGCCCATGTCGCTAACAATTTCCCGACGCAATGCGTCAAACAATTCAAATTCTAAAGTGATTATTTTTTCATCTGCCCCCAATAGTGTTTCTTCCAGCTGCTTTAGTTCATCTGTTACAAAGCGTTCGCAATTGGCTAGGGTTTGACGGCGTACATAGTGGTCTGGCACTTTTGACAGGTGTGATGCTGTGACTTCAATATAATATCCAAAAATGCGGTTAAAGCGCACCTTGAGATTGGTTATGCCTGTTTCCTGTTTTTCCCGAACTTCTAATGCTTCTAGGTAGCCTTGTGCATTTTGCTTAATATCCTGTAACTTATCAAGTTCCCCATTCACCCCAGCGCGAATCATGCCCCCTTCCCGTACTGTGGCAGGGGGTGTTTCTTGCAAAACGCTTTCGATTTTTTTATAAATATCAGAAAGGTCATCATAAGTTTGCCGAATTTCATTATTCACAGGGGCTTTCACATGTTGCACCAGCCTTTGAATGGCAGGCAGAAGTTGAATACTCCCGCGCAAAGTGGCTAAGTCTCGGGCTGTGCCATAACGAGTAGAGATACGCGCCATGATACGCTCTAAATCATGGATTGCATGAAGATACTCACGAAGTTCTGCCCGTTCTATGGGCATTTGTGTCCATTCTTCTACTGCGTCTAAGCGTTTATTGATTTCATCTGTGTATAGCAATGGGTGGTCTATCCATGTGCGCAGTAATCGCGCACCCATGGCAGTTTTCGTATGGTCAATAACCCACAATAACGAACCTTTTTTGCCATTTCCTCTGGCAGTGGTGGTAAGTTCCAAATTGCGGCGGCTGGACATATCCAAAAGCATATTTTGTTGGTGGGCATAGGTTTTAAGGCGTGTTATTTGTGTTAGCGCGCCTTTTTGCGTTTCTGAAAGATATGCCAAAAGCGCACCTGCCGCTGGAATTTCTGCCCTATGCTCTGCCAGCCCAAAGCCTTCTAAATGCATTGTTCCAAAATGGTCTGTTAGGCACTTAAATGCATTGGCAGGGTGAAATGTCCATGCAGGGACAAGGGTTGCCCGCACACCAATGACATTTTCCACGACACGAATCAATGGAAAATCCTCTGCAAGCAACACTTCCGCAGGGGCAAGGCGCGAAAGTTCGTCTAAGAGCTTTTGTTCATTTCGGTCAGGAATTTCCGTGGCAATAAAAAGCCCTGTGCTAATATCTGCCGCAGAAACAGAAAGCCGCTTTTTATCACTATGTATCGCTACAATATAGTTATGCCGTCCTTCCTCTAGGACATTGGTGTCTGTCACTGTGCCGGGGGTAATGACGCGCACCACTTCACGTTTGACAATGCTTTTTGCTTGTTTTGCGGCTTTTGCATCTTCCACTTGGTCACAAACTGCTACACGATAGCCTTTTTCCACCAACCGTGCAATATATCCATCTACAGCATGTGCAGGCACACCACACATTGGGGCGCGTTCTTCCTGCCCGCAATCCCGCCCAGTCAGTGCGATATCAAGTTCCTTGGCGGCAATTTTTGCGTCTTCAAAAAATATTTCAAAAAAATCTCCAAGACGAAACAACAAAATAGCGTCTTTGTGTTGGGATTTTATATTAAAATACTGCTCCATCATCGGTGTGTAACCTGCCATAGACTACCTCCAAATTTATATAGAATATGTCATAATAGTATATCAGCCGCACCGTATTTTGTGCAAGAAAAAAACGCCCCATGGCATAGAATATCATTCATGAAGCTGGTGATATATGACACATAGCTGTCATATTTGTATGGTATACTCATAAGAAAACTCAGAAAGGTTGTTAAAAAATGAGTCAAGAGGTTGTTAACCGAGCAAGTGAAGTCATCAACTCAATGTCAGAGTACAAATCTCCAGGTTTAGAAGGTTACGCCGCACTTTCATTGATAGATGAAAACGGATATCCTTCAGCAACAACATTTAACATTACAAAGGCTGATGGCATAAAGTGGCTGACCTTTAACACTGCATTGGACAGACCCTATGCAGCGCGAATTGCCAAGAACAATAAGGCTTGTGTATGTATCAATTCCACCGCCTACACTATAAATCTTGTAGGTACAGTGGAAGCTTGCACCGACATGGAAACAAAAAAAGAAAACTGGTTTCCGTTCTTTGATGACGCAGGGCATTGGACGGGTATAGATGACCCAAACTTGTTGATTCTACGTTTCAAAACAGAACGCTACACCATACAATTTACAGATAACCCTAATCATTATGCAGCAGGCAACTTATAAAAAAAGCATTAAACCCCATAAGCTAAGGTGTTTTTAAGCCTTAGTCTATGGGGGTTTTCTTTATAAAACGAAAAGCCTTGATACACCATGAACAATATGAGATATAACCCCATTAACAAATCCTTGACTGTTCCTTGAAGAAGTATAATCAAATCGTTCAAAGCTAACGATTCCATCAGCACTGATAGATAATGAGGCGATGGGTACAGCTTCATTTGAAAAAACTTGAATCCTTGCAAAATTCTCAAAAATCTCAAATTGTTGAGTTTCTCCACGACTTCCATCATCATAGATAGAAGTGAAAACCATTACCACTGGATAATCGTGTCTGTCATTGTTTTCAATAAAGCGTTCTAGCTTATCCAATAGCATATCTTTTTGAAAACTATAATCCAAGCTATCATTATATTCGCGTTCATTTGTACGAACCACTAAAGTACTACCCATTGAAAATAAAGCAATGCATATTAGCAAAACATATAACTTTTTCATTCAATGTCCTCCTCAAAAATTTTATTCACAGGTATGTGTTGCATTTTATCATACATTACAGAAACCATAAATCAACTTTAGGCAAAACTAAACCTTTATAAGTTTTCTGCGGAAATGGCGCGGTATGCACGTATGACTATGTGAAAGTACGCGCGGCGATAAATACAGTCATCACACACTAAAGGCAGAAACTCTCGCATACTTGTCATCACGTCATGTAGTTCTTCCTCTGTGACGACATCTACATGAATAAAATCACTTTCTTGCAATGGTACGCAAGTTACTGCATAACTGCAATCAAAATCTTCATCATGAAATAAAGTAACCCCCGCACCTTCCATCACGCCCCATTTTACTATTGAGGGATGTCTGCGGCTTTTTGCTCGCTCCAAATCTTCATCTTCTGCGGTTATCATATTCCAGGCAAAAAAGATGGTAGTAGCAATCAGCATAATTGATACAATAGCTATAATCGTTTTTTTCATGCATTACACCACCAGAATACTATCAGAAGATGAATTTACTTTATGTTTTATACACACAGCTACCCGATAGAAAAACATACCCAACCGAAAAACCCAGTATTTATGCGGGTTTGCGGGTACGCAAAAATTCATTTTCGCAGTCATAAACGGGTAAACAAAAATACAGAGCAATTATCAATATACGCCGTAGCAATAAGCCCACCCGCAGAAAGAAAAAGCGAGGTTATACGGTTTATAATTGCGCCGTTTCTGAATTATCAAAACACATACAACAGCAAAAACAAAGTAGCAATTTCCCAAAGTAAAGCGGATTATAAGTCACTAAGGGCGGCATTAAACCGCGCCGAAAGTAAAATAGACGGCACAAAGGAAAAAGACGATTTACTAATGAAAGCACAAGTAGCCTATGATAGTTTTGAGCCTAAACACGCGCTTACACTTATGGCAGATGATACCACATCCGAAGCCTTAATAACACTTATGGCAGATAATGGAGAGTGTATACTTATCGCGAGTGGTGAGGGGGGAGTTTTTAGTAACATGAAAGGCAGATACAAAAGCGGCGGGGATGAAATAGAAATTTACTTGAAAGGGCATAGCGGCGATTATATAAGCGTACACCGCAAAAGCCGCGAACCCGAAGAATTACATTCCCCTGCTATTTCTATGGCAATATGCGTACAGCCTTATGTTATCCATAAAATTGTTATGGATGATGAAAACACCGGCAAGGGATTAACCGGGCGTATTGTATTTGCATATCCCGCCGCGAGAGCCGGAACACGCAAAGCCATAAGCGACACGCAACCGATACATAAAAAATACGATAGTGTAATTTTCTACACCTTAGAAAAAATTATTGCAATGGATGAAACAAAAACACTCATTTTGTCAGACGAAGCGAAAAAATACGCAGAGGAATATTTTAACATTTCCGAAAAACGCATAGAGGACGGTTTAGAAAAAGCCAAATCTTGGAATGGCAAGGCGTTCGGGCTTTTCATCCGTATAGCGGGATTATTTCATGCGTTCCAATGTTACGAGGATGAACAAGAACCCGCAAAGATACCCATAAACGAAGCAACAGCAAGGAACGCCGCAATAGTTACGGAATGTTTGGCGGAACATTCATACAAGGTATTTGCCGGTGAGGATGAACGCAACAATGACGCTATTTATCTTTTACGGCGTATAACCAAATACGGACAGCGGCAAGTAGCAAAACAAAAGATGTGGCAAGGCACAAAGTCAAAATTTCGTACAATGGAGCGATTAAACGAGATACTTAATTTTTTGGAGGAAAGGGGATATTTACGAGTAGAGAAAAATTCCACCGGGGGCAGACCGGCAGACTACATAAAAGTAAACCCGGCATTGTTAGGGGATAGACCGCCGCAATAGAACGCCAACAACACGCAAGCAAAAAGAACAAGTAAAGCAATGTACCCATTTTGCAAATGCTACTTTGCAAATTTGCAGATATGCGGGTTTTGGGGGAATTTTGAGAGCATGGGAACGGTATTTTACGCCGTTCCTTTTTTCTTTGCATTATAGAAATGTAATAAATACAGGGATTGACGGCATAACCACCGGGGAAAACAAACGGCGTACTAACCCTAAAACGCCTAAGTGCCTTTTTATGGTAATGAGAGGGAAAGCGGGGGCATGGTACAAGGGGAAATGTACCGGGTTTTCACTATTTTTACAAGGCTGTTTTTTCGTTGTTTGTAAATATGCTGAATTTTCGCAATGTACCCATTTTGCAAGCGGCGTTTTATGTTTTTGCAGTTATGCGGGTATATGGTGCATTTTGAGAGCATGGGAACGGTATTTTACGCCGTTGTCTTTTTCATTGCAATATAGAAACGTGATATATACAGGGATTGACGGCATACCCACAGGGGAATACAAACGGCGTACTAACCCTAAAATACCTAAGTGCCTTTTATGCTTGTACATGGTGTATACCCGGTGCATGGGATTATAAAGAGCGTACCGAAAATGTACCCACTTTACATAAAGCGTTATAGCGGCAATATTCCGCTCTGATATGCCGTGTATTGCATGAGGTAAAAATTTGACGGAAAACATCAAACATTATCAATTAAAAATCACCCTTTGGAAATATTTGCTTGACTTTTGATTTTGCTTGCGATAATATAATTTTAGGACTGGCGGTAATGTGTCGCGGGAGGTTTGCAACGTGGTAATCAGCTATAACAAATTGTGGAAACTGTTAATAGATAAGGGAATTAAAAAAACAGACTTAAAGCCATTAGCGGGGGTTAGCACTAATGTAATTGCCAAGTTAGGCAAGAATGACCCTGTTTCAATGGAAACACTTGCTAAAATATGTATAGCGTTACAATGCGATATTTCAGATATAGTTGAAATGACAAACGAAGTGTAAAAGGGGGATAATTGCCGTGGCAGGAAACAAAAATTTGAATGATTCAGCAAGAAATAAACAAGATGAATTTTATACGCAGTTGTCACTCATAGAAAACGAATTAAGGCATTACAAAGCACACTTTACAGGCAAGGTTGTGTTGTGCAATTGTGATGACCCTTACGAGAGTAATTTTTTTAAGTATTTTGCTATAAATTTTAATTTTTTAGGAATTAAAAAGTTAATAGCAACGTGTTATATGGGTTCTCCCATTGCAAGCACTCAATTAACTCTTTTTGATGATGAGCCAATAGACGATAAAACAACAAAAACCCCGCATAAAATCGTTATTTCAGAAGTTGACGATTATAATTTGGATGGGCGTGTTGACCTTTTGGATGTGGAATATCTTTTGAGAAATGAAAAAAACACGCTTACCCGCTTACAGGGTGACGGAGATTTTCGCTCAAAGGAATGTATAGAACTTTTGAAACAAGCGGATATAGTTGTTACTAACCCTCCGTTTTCACTATTCCGTGATTATATGGCACAACTCACGGAATATAATAAAAATTTTTTAATAATCGGTAACTTGAACGCTGTTAAATACAAAGAAATTCTCCCCTTGTTTATGACTGATAAAGTATGGCTTGGAAATAATAGCGGGCATTATTGGTTTAAGGTGCCGGACACATATGAGGAAAAGTCTACTGATTTCAAGATAGATGAAACCGGGCAAAAATGGCGCAGAATGGGAAATATTTGTTGGTTTACAAATCTTGATTTTGAAAAACGTCACGAAGATATGACGCTTTTTAGAACATACTCACCTGAAATTTATCCGAAATATGATGATTATGAAGCAATAGAGGTTAGCAAAACTGCCGATATTCCATGTGACTATGACGGCGTTATTGGTGTGCCGATTACATTTATGACAAGGCATAACCCGGAGCAATTTTCTCTAATTGGTGTATTAAATAGTGGCTCTGGTAATGAATACGACTATGCAAAAGCTGCTGTAAATGGAAAACAACTATATGCAAGAATTTTAATTCGCAGAAAGCAGGGAGAAGATGAAAATTAAATTACATGAAATACCAATTCGTGAAGTTGTCGAGGGTTTTGTTGACAGCGCGGAAAACGGTGTAGTTGGATATAGCGGAAAACTAAACATTCGCCCTGCATTTCAGCGTGAATTTATTTACAAGGATAAACAACGTGACGAGGTTATTCGCACGGTAATTAAAAATTACCCACTCAATGTAATGTATTGGGTAAAGTGTGATGATGGACATTTTGAAGTTCTTGACGGACAGCAACGCACAATTAGCGTTTGCCAGTATGTAAATGGTTTTTACACCATAGACCATATGGGATTTAATAACCTTACGCAAGCAGAGCGGCAACAGATTTTGGATTACCCGCTAATGATTTATATTTGCGAGGGTACAGACAAAGAAAAATTAGAATGGTTCAAAATTATAAATATTGCCGGTGAACAGTTGACCGCGCAAGAATTACGCAATGCAATTTATACAGGTGAATGGCTAACGGAATCAAAAAAATACTTTAGTAAAACGGGTTGCCCTGCTTATGCGATAGCAAGCGATTATTTGAACGGTTCACCGATACGGCAAAGTTATCTTGAAACCGCTATAAAATGGATTGCGGCGCGTGATAGCAAAGAAATTGAAGATTACATGGCGGCACACCAACACGACACGAATTGCAATGAATTGTGGCTCTATTTCCAAGCTGTAATGAGTTGGGTAAAAGCTACTTTTCCAAATTATCGCAAAGAAATGAAAGGGCTTGAATGGGGGATTTTCCACAATAAGTATAGCACTGGGAAATATGACCCAAAAGAATTTGAAACGCGCATAGCTGAACTTATGGAAGATGAAGATGTAACAAAAAATTCCGGCATATATGAATACTTGTTGAATGGTGATGAAAAGCATTTGAGTATTCGCGCTTTTACTCCCAAAATGGCAAGGGCGGCATATGAAAAGCAAAAAGGGGTTTGCTCGAAATGCAAAGAGCATTTCAAGTTTGACGAAATGCAAGCAGACCATATAACGCCGTGGAGCAAAGGCGGCAAAACAACACCAGAAAATTGTCAAATGCTTTGTGCTGATTGCAACAGGCGTAAAAGTAATGTCTAATAGGTTTATTGAATATCAAAATGTTCAATTTTTCACTTTATTATCTTGGAGGAAAGCAAGTTAATGAATGAAATTATCCATGAAAATGAAACTAATACAAATGAGGTGCATCCAAAGGCTACAAAAGCCGAAATGCCACCTCTTTTTTGGGATGTGTTTACATCCGAAAATTCCAAAACAAAAAAGATAGATACTATGGATTTTTTGTTTGAAAATTTGAGCGTTGACTTGGAAAAAGTGAAAAATTCTGAATTGTTTTTACGCAATTACTTATATACAACTATCCTTGTTCGCAAACATCTTTCAGAAATAAATTGCAGAATAAAAGAAATTAACGCGAAGATGAAAACTGCGAAAGATTACGACCATAAAAAATTACTGCATTTTCGCACAATTAACAGCACTGCCAAAGATGAAATCATTGATTTTATCTCTAACAACTTTGTAGAATTTGTAACAGTGATTACGAATAAAAATGTAAACTTGATAAACAAAAATGGTGATGGTGGATTATGGGTTTATTATCCGATGTATGATTATTACTACCACAATGAGTATTATAATCCTAACTATGATTTTTCAACAGCAACAAAATTTTATCATAGTCCAAGAGTACGATTTATAGATTTTATTCCAAATATCAATAAACACATTCAACTGAAGAAACAATCTGTTGATGAATATTACAACAAAGTCTTTTTGGACGTTGATTCTATGATTGACTTTATTAAGTATCAAGTGAAAATTAACTATCATTTCTCTAATAGAAGCGAAATATTTGATTCCATGTTTGATTTGTTTTGCAATAAAAAGTATTTAGCGTTTATTACCATATCGGCTATCCAAATTGAAGGAATGTTTTATGAATTGTTGTTGTTGAAAAAAGGTAAAAAGGAATCTTTTGGAACTTTGAAAGAAAAAGCACAAACCGCTTTTCAAGATAATAAAATGCAAGATTTTATCTTATACCCTCACTTTGCGTTTGATGTTCCTAAGTTGCGTAATGAGATAGCTCATACAGGAATAACTAACAATTGCAATATAAAACAGACAGCATATGAACTTGTTTTAGACTTGAACTGTATTTTAACACTTGCTGGAAATGAAAGCACAGAAAAATTTAACGATTTTTTGAAAATATTTGTTATATTCATCAAAATAAAAAAAGCAGATTTTGAGAATGATGAAAAATACTTTTATGCAGTATCTTTAATGTTAATTCAATATTTGCATAAAAACTTTCTATTCATACCAAATTCTTTTTGGGGAGTATTATCAAACCCTCTTAATTACGCAGATGAATTAAGCCATTATGATTCTTGCGATAAAGAACTTTGCACAAGTGGAATAGTAACCAAAATATCAAATATAGCAAAAAACAGTATTTTTTGGGGTATTATCATAGACATTGCCCATGAAGAAATCGTTGGCAATGTCAACCCGAACAAGGAAGCAATACGAATTTTGCAAAAACTCAAAAATACATTTATAGGCATTCTTGACGGTGAATCAAAAAACAAATGTATTCAATTAAGCGCAATATTATCAAAAGTACAACAATAGGCATTAAAATAGTATTCAATATGCAAAACCGTGTGATTAGGTGCTAAAAATTCCACTTTGTGCGTTAATTTTGCACTCTGTATGCACAAAAACAGCACTTAGGCGTTTTAGGGTTAGGATGTCGTTATAATTCCAATGCAACCATATCTTGAAACGCTGTATTTATCTATGTTTGTGATGTTCGCTTAAAAGTGGGCGGCGGCGATATGTCGTTTTTGTGTAATGAAAATGCACCATAAAAACGCATAATTGCAAAATGGCAAAAATGTGTTTTGCAAAAGTGGTACATTTTCATGCGTACATGATGAAGCGGCGGCAACCGGCGCGGGGTATTCTCTTTTATTTTTTGGTGGGATAATCTCACCGGGCTTGCAAGTAGCCGCCGGGGTATGTGCGGTATTGAAATATAAAGCCGTTTAGAGCGATTATATAAGCGGGTAGTAAATATTATGCGGATAACGGTAAACGCGCCAACACGCGCATATATGAAGCTATGCGGCGGCATTGTGCGACAGCGGCGTACCAAAACAAAAGGCGGCGGCATGAGTGTCATTCATATAGCCGGGGTGTGTCGAATAATCCCCCCCCTATTTCCCCCAAAATAAAACAAGAAGCAACACCGGGCAGGGGGTTTACTTTTCCTCTCCATGATTTTCTAAAACTTTTATGAGGAAAGACATGGGATAGGTGGACTAAGGTGGGAGATTGTGGAAGTTGGCACGATATAACCCGGCTTGACTATCACATAAGGGGAGAAGCAAAGAAACCCGCCAAAAAAGAAACCATACAGAGCCTATAAAAAGCGTTTAGAGCGTTTTATTTTGCGGTTATAGAGATAGAACCCATAAAAGATATGCAAAGCCTTATAATAGGCAAAGAATAGCCGTATGCAAGCGATAGTTTGAAAGTGTACCCTTATAGGCAGGGTAAAAGAATATAAAATCTTATTTTTTATTTCTTTACCCTGCCTTAAAGGGTATGCGCCGGAAACTTCAAAGAGCGGCGGCGCGTGTCTTATGGGTGCAAATAAGCAAAGCAACCGGGAATATGTGAATATGGTTATATAACGCGCATAGGGGCGTTATACGGCATGATAGAAGCGATATAAAGCGGCGGCATAGCTGATATATTTATTTTCTTTTTTTTTGGCGGGAATAAGGGCGGTGAACTTCCCAACCGTGAGAGCGAACCGGGGCGGCGTGTATGGGTATCTATAACGAGTATAGCGGCATTATTCCGGCGTATGGGTTTTGTTATGAGTGAGAATGTAACAACAGCGTACAGCGTGAAACGTGGGGCATATGAAGCAACCGGCGCGGGATTATTCCCGGCGTGTGTTCCTCATCCATGCGGGAGGATGTTTGGGGCGTGTTCCCGGTGGGGTTTATAGCAGTGCATTTTGGGGTAATGGGTGCAATTATCGGAATATAACAGACGTACAACACATAACAGCGGCGCGGCGGTATATGGTTTTAATATTTGGCGGAAAAAGGGCGGGAATGAAAACCGCCGCTTGCATATCGAACGGCGGCGAGGGTGTAACCCATGCGGAAAGCAACAACCGGCGGCGGGATTATTCCGGCGCGGTGTATAGCGTCATCCACCGGGGGATGTTTGGGGCGTGTTCCCGGTGGGGGTTTATAGCGGTGTATTTTGGGGTAATAGGTGCAATTTTCGCATAGCGGCGATTATAGCAATGTTTGGCACTCTCGACCACTTGTAATTTATCAAAGCATAGCCGACCGGGAACGGATAGCGGCGGCATTGTAGTATATATCTTTATTTTTGGTGGGAAAAGGGGGAAAGAAAACCGCCGCTTGCAGAAACAAATACAGGCGGCGGGGGTTTAGAGTTTGCGGGGAATACCGGCGTTTAATGGTACGTTATACCATGCGTAAGCGGTGCAAGGGAAAACAAAAGCGGTGCAAAAATATGATTTTATGGTTAGCGTTTCCGTTGCGTTTGGGTACGGTTTTGGTGTAAAATAGAAAACAAGCGGGGAGAGCCGCCTATTCTGAATTGCGTATACATATGTTTTTCTATTGCGTACTCACAGAACCATAAATACCATTTACTAAATAAGCTTATCACATATTAGAGACAAGTTTCAATTGGAAGAACCTACAAATAATTCACTTTGTTTTTGTGAAATATCAACAAATCGAAACAAGTTTAGACAAATAAAAACCCTCACATGGTGAGGGTTTAAAATAATTCTAATGAGTTAATTAAAAACTACTACTCATCCATTTTTTATAACTGGGAATGGTTTGATTACACAATTCACTTCCACCAACAATATTCATCAATTGATAAATTTCATTTTTATTACCCACTCGAAAATATTTTACTAAATACTTTGCAAGAACAATCTCTTCAATCTCTTCCGAAATTGAAATAGTGCTTGCTATTTTAGTAAAATTTAATTCAGAGAAAAATTCAAATAGTTCATCACTATAACCCAATAATATTAAGTTTAACATTTCAGTTAAAAATATTTTAGTTTTTGGATACATCGTTTTTATTTGTATACTATTTATTACCTCCGTTGGTGTCTGCTCTATTGTTCTAACTTCCATGGCTTCAACGATATTGAATATTGTCAGAAATAAATCCTTATACTTTATGTTGGAGATTTTATCCACAGCAATGCACCTCCAAGTATTAACAAATTGCTTCGCTTCTTCACTTTTTATGCGTTGCATTTTATCATACATTACAGAAACCATAAAGCAAATCAGCTTTAGGCAAAACTAAACCCTCACATGTGTTTGTGAGGGTTTAACCTTTATAAATTTTCTGCGGAGAGGGCGCGGTACGCTTGCATGACAATGCGGAAATACGCATGGCGGTGTAGGCAAACATCACATACTAAAGGCATAGACTTTCGAGATATTTCTATTCTCCTTTGTAGTGCTTCCTCTGTTACTACAGACCCATGAATAAAATCACTCTCTTGTAATGGCACACAGGTCACGGCATAACTACAATCAAAATCTTCATCGTTAAATATTGATACGCCTCTTTCGCCCTCCATAATTGCCCATTTAGATAGTGAATAACATCTTCCGCCTTTCAATCGTGCCAACACTTCATCTTCAGCTGTTACAAAGCTCCAAACGAAAAAGGACGCAGTTGCAATCAACACGAGTGTAGTAACAGGCAACACAGTGGATGTAAGAACTATAATTATTTTCTTCATACACTACACCACCTAGTATTGTTAAGAAAGTAATAAAAGTGAGTTAATAATATTTATTACAGGTTTTCTACTGTTGAAGCACAGTTTAATGCCTATTCATTTTTTGATTGTTTAATCGCTACAATAAGGGATAGCACATTAAACGAAACTACAATCAGGATGAAATTTCTGTCATTAAATATGTGTTCTCCATAGAGAATATCTGTGATTCGATTAGCTATGCCCAGTACTATAAATGGTAAAAGGCATAGTAAAGCATTAGGAATATATTTCTTCATTTCAATTACCACCAAACAAGCCCTGTGTGATTGTCATAAAACTCTACATATTCTGCAATGTAAATATTGTGTCAAACAGTCTTTGGTCTTTATAAGTTTTCTGTTGCTAAGGCACGGTATGCACGTATGACTATGTGAAAGTATGCGCGGCGATAAATACAGTCATCACACACTAAAGGCAGAAACTCTCGCATACTTGCCATCACGTCATGTAGTTCTTCCTCTGTTACAACATTTACATGGATAAAATCACTTTCTTGCAATGGTATGCAAGTTACTGCATAGCTGCAATCAAAATCCTCATCATGAAATAAAGTAATACCTGCACCCTCCATAATTCCCCATTTTACCATTGAGGGATGTCTTACGCTTTTTATTCGTTCCAAATTTTCATCTTCTGTAATTACTATATTCCAGATGAAAAAGAAAGTAATGGTAATCAACATAATTGAGGAAATAGCTATAATTGCTTTTTTCATGTATTACACCACCAGAATACTATCAGAAGATGAGTTTACTTTATACTTCATACACACGGAACCATAACTACCATTCTTTCAATTTCCTCTCCGAAGCATCCTGACCTCGTGCAGAATCTCCATCTTATTTGAGGAGAACTACAAACAGCATGTCCAGGTCTTTGCCCACATAAGGCACTATGTTGAACAGAACCCCAAGGCTCCCACCTACTCCACGAACCCCAGCTATGTGCTAAAGGATGATGTGTACATCGGGTAGACCTAGGTTCAATTCTTGGGGAAATACTATTAAAATCATCATCTACATGATAATCACAGCATAATAATACATCCTCATTTACAATATAACTTTCCGCAGACAAAGGAAGTGCAAGGCTTGCAGTTAAGATTACGGAAAACAACAATGCTAAAACTTTTTTACTTTTCAGTTTAAAGTCCTCCAATTTAGTTAAATTTTAATTTTCGCCTTTCTAGTTTTCAACAAATGCATAACAATTAGACTATCCCAATGGACTCCCCTCCCCTTCGTATTATCTGTGCGTTTGAGAGTAAAAAGTAATAACCATCTTTCTAAATAAGTTTATCACATATTTAGGATAAGTTTCAATTGGGAGAACATACAAATAATTCACTCTGTTATTGTGCAACATTAACAATACGAATCAATTTTAGACAAATAAAAACCCTCACGACGTGAGGGTTGAATTTAGTCCCGTTGAGGTTTTGCACCGCCTGTTTTGCCGCGGTTAGGGTATTTATGGTTTAAAAAATGTTGCATTTGAATGAGTACATGCTGTTTTTCTTCTTCGGTTATGCCATCTGTATATGCTTTGACTGTGAGAATAAAGGGGTCTTCAATTTCCTTTTTCGCACTGTCATCTCCAAAGAAGTATTGTATTTTTACTTGCAGAACTTCGGCAATCCAAACCAGTCTTTCCATAGAAACACCACCATCTCCACGCTCTATGGCTGACATGGTGCTTTGGTCTGCGTCTATTGCAGCCGCAAGGTCAAGCACAGACATATTCCGTTCTATACGGCATTTGCGTATTTGATGTCCTATAAAAAAATCCAAAAAGGGCTTTTTTAATCGCGTACTCATGTTTACTATACACTCTATAACTCCATCCAGCACACGTCTATATAGCTTTTTATCGCCACTGTCCAGCAATGTATCTAACCCTTCTCTAACCAATGCTATACTATCTTCAAATACACCTTTGAGTACTGTTAGTACATGCTGACGCAGGGACTCCTTGTGTAAACATATTTTCATAAGATGATTGTAGCATAGTGAAAATGTAGCATTTAATTTCTTCTCGTCTATCTCTGTATCTGTATCAAAATATTTAGCACGAACCATACGCACCATGAAATTATAGTATAAGTTACTACGCACTTTCTCAAACTCAAGTACATCCATATAATCATCATTTATCAAGTCAACAGCTTCTTCAAAAGTACTAAAACCGTCACAATATACTAAGGTATAACCTATCACAAGCGATATAACATGTAATTCAGTATATCCCCAGTTTTGAATATCTTTTAATTGTTTAAATATAGGTTCGGCAACAGTACATGTCACATCAAAGCTGTGTCGATTATTGATTGACTGGTGAACTTTTAAAGCATGTAAAGCAAGTAATAATTCATCATCAGGGTTCTTTTTTATTTCCTTTTGAATTTTAATACTAAGTTTATCCACTGATGAAGCATCACTTGGTATAATTTCAAAAAACTCTTTGAGCAGCTTTTCTTTTATAGTTTTCTCCATGATTCAATATATCTCCTTTCTCATAAAAAGCTCCCCCTTTAAGGAGTTCACCATTCTACTGGACCAGTTTCATCCCAAAAAGGTATGATGGGTATAAAATCTAAAAAGCAAAACAAGTTAAGTAAAAACATATAGCACCTCCATTTTTATAAAGGAAATCCCGTTAAAAACCTTACCAATCTTTTGGGTCAGTTTCATCAGCAAAAGGCATGATAGGTATAAAACCTAAAAAGTAAAACAAATTAAGCAAGAACATATAGTACCTCCCTTCTTATAAAGGAAATCCCTTTAAGGAGTTTACCAGTCTTCGGGGTCAGTTTCATCAGCAAAAGGCATGATAGGTATAAAACCTAAAAAGTAAAACAAATTAAGCAAGAACATATAGCACCTCCCTTCTTATAAATGAAATTCCTTTAAGGAGTTCACCATTCTACTGGCCCTGCTTCATCGCTAAAAGGTCTAATAGGCATAAAGCCAAAAAAGTAAAATAAATCAAGTAAAGACATATAGCACTTCCTTTTAAACTTTTCGACATTGTATCACATAAAAACGCAGGTGTAAAGTTTTTACAACTATTTTATCTAAATACCCAACAACTGGTAATATTTTTGGACATGATGTATATTATTACCAACAAGAGGGAAACCATTTCCAATCAATCTAATTTAAAGGAGAATAACCTAATGGACAAATTACATTTTGTCAGCACACTAAATGCAGTCGGGCAAATTAAAGTACACGCAGAACTGTGTACACGCACAGGCTGGACTTATGGCACAAGATTAACCACCCTCATCAGCGAAGCCGAAGCCACCATCACCCTATTGCCAGACAAGACAGGTGAAATTGAAATCAATCCCCTTGGCAGAATCAGCCTAACCAAAGGCTCACGTCACTTCCTTGAATGGGGAGAAAATGACCAGCTCGAATTTTGCCTAGAAGGTGATAAAGTCTTCCTGTGCAAATATGCCGAATAACCACAACACTAATCTAATTTAAAAGGAGAACGACCTAATGGAAAAATCTTACTATGAAAGCACACTAAAAGCCCTTGGACACATTGAAGTACCTGCCGAACTGCGCGAACGCATGGGCTGGGAGTATGGTACAAGACTAAACGCACTCATCAGCGAAGCCGCAGGCAAAATTACTTTACTTACAAAAGACGACGGCGAAATTCAAGTAGACAACCTTGGCAGAATCCAACTGAGCGAAGGCTCACGCAAACTCCTTGAGTGGAATGAAAATGACCCTTTTGAATTTTGCTTAGACTTTGATAAAGTTGACTTGTGGAGATTTGCCGAATAGCCACATGCAACACCGTATTTATTACCTTGGTTATTATGCTGACATATAATAACATTGTTTGTTTTCATCCTTCAAAAAGCTTGCCTACACTACCTCCGTAGGCAAGCTCCTTTTTTATTTTTCTACTTGGCATTAAAAAAACTCACATTTCTAATCATGATTAGAAATATGAGTCTTCCTTCTTTACTTCCACTGAACCATCAGGGACTCGAACCCTGGACCCTTTGATTAAAAGTCAAATGCTCTACCGACTGAGCTAATGGTTCATAAAATATTTTAGGGGGATAGGAAGGACATAAAGTCCTTCCCATAAGGTGGGTGATGGGATTTGAACCCACGGCCTCCAGAGCCACAATCTGGCGCTCTAACCAACTGAGCTACACTCACCATATTATTGTACCTGAAGGGATTCGAACCCCTGACCCACGGCTTAGAAGGCCGTTGCTCTATCCTGCTGAGCTACAGGTACCTATTTTATCCGCCGCTACAGTGGGCGAAGCCTAAACAATTAGACTTCGCCCTGCTGACGCAACTGTACCTGCGGTAAAAAATTGAGCAAAATCACCAAAGGATTATGCAAATCGGGGTAGCAGGATTCGAACCTGCGACCTCCTGGTCCCAAACCAGGCGCGCTAGCCAAACTACGCTACACCCCGAATTGTTACTTTAGAGATTAACCAGAAACGCCACGCCTTTTGGGCGCGGCGCAACTTGAAAACTCAATATAGAGAAGGAAAGAAGCAAGAAACAAATCATGCGCGCTTGAGCCAGTTGGTGATATGTGACACCAACAACATAATGGTCAAGCCCTCGAGCTATTAGTACGGGTCAACT
>Ga0131853_10003216_pt1 | contig 29322 bp, 24 predicted proteins | sample TergutLab28metaG_FD_92764 | JGI IMG/M metagenome (GOLD analysis project Ga0131853, IMG submission 92764) | Labiotermes labralis P1 segment gut microbial communities from Petit-Saut dam, French Guiana - Lab288 P1 (version 2) (version 2) | ecosystem: Host-associated > Arthropoda: Insects >... | reverse complement strand
GTCAAGTATTTTACAAAATATTTTTAATAAAACAGCGCAAAAAAGAGCGGGGCATCTTTTTTCGATACCCTGCTCTTTTTGCTTGCCTGCTGGCTTTTTCCCTTATCTTAATGACATTGGGCTCAACGCCTGCTCTCGCTTTTTTTGCGGTCTTTTCATGGCAGCCCCTTCTGGAGGAAAATATACATTTATTAGTTATGACAATCTTTTGGATACATCCAGCCGCAAATCGCAGCAGTGAGCGGTATTGTTAAAAGCATCCCAAAGCTGCCTGTAAGCGCTCGAAGAAATTCTACAATAATCATTTCACTGTTTAGCAATACTATGTAAGACGTGGTGTGCGCGACAATCAGCAAAATCGCAGATAGTGAACTTCCGATATAAGCCAGTATCAGCGTATTTAACATGGTGCCTAGAATATCTTTGTGTACCATGTTTATAACTGACATCCACGCTATATTTCATATCCATACCGCTGGTTTAAGTAGGTTTCTATAAAATTTTCATTGATGACTGTATTAAAATGTGCTAGAATCATTGGGGTTAGCGCTGCCTAACTTGCTAGCAAATAGCAGGAGGAGTGACAGAAATGGCGAAAATACTGATATGCGATGATGAAGCAGGGCTTCGTACTGTTATTAAAAAGTATGCAGAGTCAAGAGGTCACACAATAACAGAAGCATGTGACGGCGCTCAGGCAGTAGAAGCCTGCATGAGTAATATTTTCGATATTGTTATTATGGATATTATGATGCCGGAAATAGATGGCTTCACTGCTGTTAAGAAAATTCGAGAATTGTCCGATGTGCCTGTAATTATGCTTTCTGCAAGAAGCGATGAACATGACAGGGTGTTAGCTTTTGAGCTTGGCGTAGATGATTATGTTATAAAGCCCTTCTCTGCCAACGAACTCATGCTTCGCATTTCCGCTATATTAAGGCGGCTGAACAAAGATGCTTCGGAAAAAGATTGTATAGTTTTTAAAAAAGATGGATTTATTGTTGACACGGCTGCTTATAAAATTATTATTGATGACGAACAAATTGAGTTATCACCAAAGATGTATGAGTTGCTGTTTTTTTTGTTACGTAATAAGGGAATAGCCCAATCCCGCAAAAAAATTTTATCTGATGTATGGGGGTTCGACTATTTTGGGGATGAAAGAACTTTAGACACTCATATGAAGCTGTTGCGAAAAGCTCTTGGGCAATACGGATATCTTATAAAGACCTTGCGTGGAGTAGGATATAAGTTTGAAGAAAGTTGAGTGATGGAAGTTGCGTAGGATAAAATTGAAATGGAGAGTTTTTGGATTTTTATTAGGCTTTTGTTTATTGCTGCTTATTATCCTATGGCTGTTTCAGACTGTTTTTCTAAATGATTTTTATAGGTATATACGTGTACGAGAGATAAGAAATAATGCCGATGTCATTATTTCGCATATACAAAGCGATTATATTTACAATATTGTCATGAGACTATCAGAGGACAGCGATTTTTCTGCCAATATTGTGGATATGGACGGGGTAAGCTTATTATCACGCGCCCTTACTCGCAATCAATCGGAGGGCATGGGGCATATTTCCGATGCCATAGATAATGGCGGGGAATTTTATGTGTTTTCAATGGTACCGCCAAGCCCCAAAATACCTGAAACTATGCACTATACAGAAAATTTGATATATGTGCGGATTACAGACGAATGGGTTGTCATCATCAGTGCTGTCGTTTCACCTGTAGCCGCTACGGTAACTACCCTTAGATATCAGTTATACATGGTTTCCGGTATAATGTTGGTTTTAGCGATTATATTAGCTGTTATAATTTCGAAGCGTATTTCAAAGCCCATTGAGGAAATAAGTCATTCCACACTGGATTTAGCAAAGGGCAATTATGATACAAGATTCTCCGAAAAAGGCTTTTACGAGATTGCTGTATTGTCCAAAAATCTAAACGTAGCCGCTACAGAGCTGGGAAAAACGGAAACCTTACGCCGGGAATTGTTAGCAAATGTGTCACATGATTTACGTACACCTTTATCGCTTATTTATAGCCACGGTGAGATGATGAGGGATTTTCCTAATGACATTAACCAAGATCAAATAGATGTTATTCTAAACGAAGCCAAGCGCCTGACTACACTTGTTAATGATGTTTTAGATATATCAAAGCTGGAAGCAGGTATGGAGCAGCTAAACTGCACTTATTTCAACCTCACAGAAAATATTAAGATAGCTGTCGAGCAAATGAATGAACTATTAAAAAACCAGAAGTATGATATTAGTTTTTCTTATGATATAGATATAACTATTGAAGCTGATGAAACTAAAATTAATAGTGCGTTCTATAATCTTTTAGTAAATGCCGTGAACTATTCTGGTTTAGAGCGCAAGTTGTCGATAACGCAAACAACTACAGAGGCATTTGTAAAAATCTCTGTTGCGGATAGCGGTGACGGTATCTCGGAGACTGACCTTCCTTTTATATGGGATAGGTATTACAAAAGCACAACAGCCCATAAACGGGCGGTTACAGGGACAGGCTTGGGTTTGTCCATAGTAAAGAAAATAATTGAACTCCACAACGGACGGTACGGTGTTATCTCCGAAGTAGGCAAAGGCAGTACCTTTTGGATAGAGCTTAGACTTGCCCCCTAATATTAGGGGGTATTTTTATTCACACAAAATTCAAATAATATTCAGATAAAATTCAGGAGTACATCACCTAATGTTCAGTTTCAAGATGTATATTGGATTCATGTGAAAAGTTAGCATATGCTAACTAAATTACTTATATAGAGAAAGTGTTTTTTTTGATATGTGAGTTAGTTAAAACTAACACAAGGGAGATTTAGATATGACAGAGGTCATGAGCCTATACAAAGCAAAAATGAATACAGTTTTTCAAGTGGAATCTGTACCTGACGTAGGATTGTTACAAAATCTCGGTCTGCGAAAAGGCACGAAAATATCAATTGAGCACCGGTATGCATTCGGCGGTCCTGTTTTACTCAATATAGAAGATACCTTTTCTGTGGCAGTTGGAAAGGATATAGCTACGCAAATAACGGTCGAGGGGTTGCCACATAATGAGTTGTCATGACGTGCAAATGGACACGAGTGTTCTAAAGAAGCCGAATAAAATTTTGCTTATGGGCAATCCGAATGTAGGAAAAAGTATCTTTTTCACAGAGTTAACAGGGATTCATGCAATAAGTTCAAATTTTGCCGGAACAACAGTAAATTTTACGGAAGGCCGTTTTGCAGTCGGCAAAAAAGACTACGTTTTAATTGATGCGCCTGGTACATATTCGCTGACTCCTACATCAGAGGCGGAAGCAGTGTCTGCGCGTTTGATGGAAAGCGGTGCTGTGGCTGTTATATGCGTATTGGACGCTTCCAATTTGGAGCGAAACCTTCATCTTGCTATGGAACTGCGGCAACACGATATTCCGCTAATATACGCATTGAACCTTGTAGATGTTGCCGAACGCCAAGGTGTGACCATAAACGCAAAATTGTTGGAACAAGAATTAGATGCGCCTGTCGTTGAAACAATAGCCGTAAAAAAACAAGGGCTGAACGAACTCAAAAAACGATTGGAAACTGTATTGGAATCAACCAAAAAATGTTCAGATTCTGCTTGCGGAAATTGTGTGTCCTGCCCTTCTCATCACAAAGAAATGCAAGGTGATTTGTGGGATGAAGCAAGAAACATTTCTCGCCGTGTAGTTAAGAAGGATACTGCCAACCTGAAGTTCTTAGACCGGCTTGGTAAAAGTATGGTGAAGCCATTTCCCGGACTGCTGATTGCGTTTCTTACTTTGGCATTGCTGGTAGGTGTGGTGGTATTTGGCGGCCGAACAATAAGGATGCCGCTCATTATACTAACGGATGGTTTAATCATCCCACTATTTAGAAGTATGTTTGAAAGCATATTCGCCTTTTTTACGGCTGATGGCAGTCAATTGTCGTACCGGTACCTCTTTTATGACAACGGATTCCAAACAGGATATCGTTTACTTACAGATGGTACTTTCCAAACAGTTGAATATGACATTTACGCTTCGGCGGTTACCGGCTTTGCCAGCATGATGTTGAATGTTCTAATCGGTGAATACGGAATTTTTGTTATCAGTTTCCAATGGATAGTCGCACTCATTTTCCCATATGTGCTTTCGTTTTATATCGGAATTACATTCTTGGAGGATTCAGGATATTTGCCAAGAGTCAGTGTATTATTCGATAACATCATGCGGAAACTTGGTGTGCAGGGCGGAAGCTTAATCCATGTATTTTTAGCTTTGGGTTGTGCCGTTCCTGCTATTCTCGGAAGCAGAACTGCTACAACAAAAAAAGAAAAGATGATGATTGCAACCATTATTTGCTTCGCTGTACCGTGTATTGCTCAAATAGGGGCTCTGGTTGCGTTGATGTCTGCATTTTCGTGGTGGATGCCGATTGCAATGTTTTTATTTGCCATATTCATGTTTGTTATTGTGGCTCTGATTGCGGGTAAATTGCTAAAGGGGAAAGTTGACCCATTAATAATTGAAGTTCCCAACCTTCTGATGCCGAACCCAAAATCATATTTCAGAAAACTGATGATTCGCATGAAACACTTCCTTAAAGACGCGGAGTTGCCAATGCTCGCCGCTGTATTTCTTGCTGCTTTGTTAGCGGGCACAGGTATTCTTGCTTTCGCAGCAAATCAACCACAGATTCAGCTTATTGTAAGCGGTTGGCTGGGAATGCCGGAAGAAGCGGTTGTAGCTCTTATTCTGGGAATTGTGCGTAGGGAAATGTCGGTTGCGCCTTTGTTAATTCTTAACTTGACATATTTGCAGGCCTTTGTCGCCGGGGTCGTGTCTCTGCTGTATCTTCCCTGCCTCTCGGTATTTGGCATCCTTGCAAAAGAGTTCAAAATCAGATTCGCACTCATTATTTTTGTAGGAACGGTTGCTTCAGCGATTTTCGTTGGGGGGCTGGTAAATCAAATCGGACAACTATTTATGTAGTCATTGAGGGCTGAGGATATGAAGAGCAAGGAAAAAGGTGAGAAGAGAAAATGGTTGAAATGGCTGATTACAGCCATGGTTTTGCTGTTCCTTTTTCTTGCTGTGCTACAGTTCGAACCGCAGAGTGTATTTGGCAGTGCAAGGCAAATCCCATTATGGCCTGTAATTCTGCTGTTTGGGCTTCAAATAGTGACCCAGCTTTTGATTAATTTGCAATGGCATCAAATAGTCAAGAGTTTCATCTCCCCTCTCAGATTTAGCGAGATGCTTTATGTAAATGCCCAAGCCGAAATAATCCACATCGCCCCTGCCGGACATATCGGTTGCGATGTTTTCCGTGCTGTGCAAATCAACCGTGCAGGGAACATAAGCGGCGAACAATCAGTCTCGGTTGTGGCGATACAAAAACTATTCAGTCTTAGTGCATTTTTTACCATCAGTTTGGTTTCGGTTGGATTCTTTATCGGGCAAGTGCCGTGGCTACAGGAAATGCATCTTCAAGTTTTGTTGCACGGTTTGCTGTTAGTAATTTTTGTTTTACTAGGTTGCGTTTTTGTCATACCCAACAGAATGTCAGCGTATCTGGGTAGCAAATGGCAGAAAGATTCTAGGTTTTCATGGATTAATAGACTACGGGTTTTTGTGATTGCTTCACTTGAACACGTTGTCTATCTACGAAAAAGCCCAAAATTGCTGGCAAAGCTTATAGTGACTGCCCTGTGCATTTGGATGCTCTATCCGCTGAAGCTTTACTTGTTGGCGCTCCAGTTAATGCCAAGTATAAACATCCTCCACATATCGGCAGCTACGTTTCTATCATACACGGTTGCAATGATACCGATTTTCCCCGGTGGATTGGGTGGGTTTGAAGCAACCATGACAGGCTTACTGTTATTTATGGGATTTGCCCAAGGCAGCGCACTGGTGGTTACGGTGTTGTTCCGATTTGCTACATTTTGGTTTGTTATTCTTATGGGTCTTTTGTACATGGCTTTGTATAAATTATTGGGTTTGAAGAACCAAATGAAGTTGCAATAGACAATTGGGTACAGATGAATTTCCGGTAGGCGGCCATCACCTTTGCGGTGTTTTATTTCACGTTCACACAATGTTCAATTAAAAAACAGATAATGTTCAGCTTTCCATCACGTAATATTCACGTCAATACTATATTCTATAAACAGTTAGTCAAGACTAACATTTTTGCATAATTCGGTAGTGTCAGCCAAGATGATAGGTATTTTGTTAACCAGATTGGGTATATTTTCAGGCAGGGGGATTGGGCGATGTTAGAGTGGATTACAAAATTAACACACAAAATTGAAAGCCGGGCGATTAAGGCAGGATTTATATATAAGGTTGCCTGTAGCTATTATCGCAATGTAATTAAAAAAGAAGCGGCTTTGGCAGGTGTTACGGAAAATGACCATATCCTCTGTGTTGGCGGAGGAATATGTCCCTTTTCCGCAATCTTATTTCACCAGACGACAGGGGCAAAAGTTACTGTCATAGACAATAATGAACATTGTGTTCCAAAAGCGCGACGGGTTATAGAAAAATTGGGACTTGAGGATAAGGTTCGCGTATTTCATCAAGACGGTTGTAGTACGGATATTATGTTTGCAGATTATTCTGTTATACATCTTGCCCTGCAAGTTTTCCCTATGGAAGAAGTGTTTTCTTGTGTGGAGAGGCAAATAATGCCGGGTACAAGAATGTTAGTGCGTCAACCCAAAAAATATCTGGATAATATGTACTGCAAAACATGTAATGCTTTATTTAGAGATTGCCCTTGCGCTATTCACAAATTCCGTAATATCGGCAGTACCGCCCTGTACATAAAACAGAATGATGAGTTTAGGTATTTATCCCCTTGCGGCACACATCACTCTCATGTGCCAAATGCAGTTGCATGATGAAAAACGCATTCTAATAATTATTTTTATAGGCCAGATTCCCCTATAAGTTCATAGCCATTGTGAACTTTGGCCGCAGTTTGCAACGCCATATTAAACCTGCTAAAATCAAGATTAGCGGATTAAAGGGGACAAGCAATGGCAACTTTTATAAACGAAGATTATATTAATAATTTACTCGAAAACAAAGCCAACAATAGCGACATTGAAAATATACTGGAAAAGGCTGCACGTTTTGAAGGGCTTACACACAAGGATGTTGCGGCCCTGCTTACGGCAACGGGTGAGCAGCATACTCAAAGCATTTTAAACATAGCAGGGCAAATTAAAAAACATATTTATGGCGAACGCATTGTCCTTTTCGCACCTTTATATGTAAGTGATTACTGTGTAAATCTTTGCTCGTACTGCGGGTTTAAAACAGATGGCAAGCCCAGCCGCCGCAAGCTTACTCAAGACGAGGTTCGTTTAGAGGCTACGGTTCTTCAAAAAATGGGGCATAAACGTCTGGTTATAGAAGCCGGCGAAGACCCTATTAACTGCCCTCTTGATTATATTTTGGAATGTATTTCTACTGTATATAGCACATCTTATGAAAACGGAGAAACACGCAGGGTAAATGTGAATATTGCAGCTTTAGACGTTGAAGGATATCAACGTCTAAAAGATGCGCGTATTGGTACATATATACTGTTTCAAGAAACATACCATAGGGATGCCTATGACAAAGTACATCTGGGAGGCCCAAAAAGCGACTATGATTATCACCTGACTGCACTTGACCGAGCAATGGAGTCAGGCATTGATGATGTAGGCGCAGGGGTTCTTTTTGGTTTGCACGATTACAGATATGAAGTATTGGCTCTTATGCTTCATAACGAACATCTTGAAAAGCGGTTTGGGGTAGGATTTCATACTATATCCGTCCCGCGCATCATCAATACCGGAAGCGCTTACCCATATGCCGTAAATGACCAAGAATTTTTGCGGCTGGTAGCAATATTACGCATGGCAGCGCCTTTTACAGGGATGATAATTTCTACCAGAGAAACCCCTGAAATGCGTCGCAAACTGGTGCAAGCTGGTATATCTCAAATGAGTGCCGGCTCGTCTACGGCAGTGGGTGGCTATAGCGGTATTGCTAACTCCCAACAATTTGGCCTTGCCGACCACAGAGGCACCGATGAAATAGTCTACTGGCTGATGGAGGAAGGGATATTGCCCAGTTTTTGTACGGCTTGCTATAGGCAAGGGCGAAGCGGCGACCGTTTTATGGCATTAGCTAAAAATGGAGATATCAAAAATGTGTGCCTGCCAAATGGGATACTGACTTTGCTAGAGTATGCTTTGGACTATGGTGACCGGCGGTTCAAATGCCTTGCCAACAGCTTAATTAACAAGAAGCTTGCACATATAGAAAATGAAAATACCAGACATTTGTTGCAATCAAAACTGGCAGCACTAGTACAGGGAAAGAGGGATTTGTTTATATGAATACAACACCCCAAAGCAACCGTTTGCACGTAGGAATCTTTGGCGAGACTAACGCCGGAAAATCATCATTGTTTAACGCATTAACAGAAGCGGATATTTCTATAGTTTCTGATACCCCGGGAACAACTACGGACTCTGTGCAAAAAGCAATGGAGCTGACACCCTTTGGGCCTATTGTCCTTATTGACACAGCAGGTCTGGGCGATACAACAATTTTAAGTAGCCAGAGGATAGTCAAGACACAAAAGATATTAAAACGCGTTAATTTTGCTATTTATGTAATAGACGCGACATGCATCCACAATGGCCTAGAGGGGTATAAAGATTTTATTGAACAAATAGGCAAAAATCAAACTCCTCATATGCTGGTAATAACAAAAAGCGACTTGGCTCACGTTGATGGCCATAGTTATCCTGCGATAGAGGTTTCTATTAATCATAAAGATTCGATAGACAACCTTAAGAATGCCATGGTCAAGCATTTATCCGAAATTAAAAATGATTCCGAAACTTTATTAGGCGACTTGCTTGCTCCCGGTTCTGCCGTTTTGATGGTTGTCCCTATAGATAGCGAAGCGCCTAAGGGTAGGTTGATTCTTCCTCAGTCGCAGCTTATTAGGGATTGTTTGGACAATGGGTTTATAACGCATGTAGTAACGGAAAACGAGCTGGAACTTGCAATTGCTAACATCAAAAAGATTGATTTAGTAGTAACAGATTCCAGTGTTTTTGGGCCAGTGTCTAAAATAGTGCCAAAGGATATAATGCTAACGTCGTTTTCTATATTGATGGCCCGGCAAAAAGGCGATATAAATACGTTGCTGGAAGGGATTAAAGCAGTGGACTCTCTTAAAAGTAATGACAAAATCCTGATATCGGAAGTATGTACTCACAACCGTACACATGAAGATATAGGACGTGTAAAAATTCCTGCGGCACTACAAAGGTTAACCGGTTTGGAGTTAGATTTTGATTTTACAACCGGTAGGGATTATCCCGAAAATTTGAGCCAGTATGCCTTAGTTATACACTGTGGGGCTTGTATGATTACCCCAAAAGAGATGCAAAACAGAATCACCTCCGCAAAGGAATCAAACGTACCTATTACCAATTATGGGTTATTTCTGGCACATGCAACAGGGGTGCTGCCGCGCAGCATACAGATATTAGGAGGTTTGCAATGATACATGAAGTTCTTTCAAAGCCAAGCTTTAACCGTGATGACTTAATTTATTTGATGAAATTGGATAATGCCCATGATTTGCATAAACTATACGACGCCGCATACGCTGTAAAAGAAGAGTATGTGGGCAAAGTAGCGTATTATCGCGGGCTAATTGAATTTTCTAATATATGCATTAAGGACTGCTATTATTGTGGTATACGCAAGAGTTCCAGCCAGGAACGATATGATATGACTAAGGAAGAAATCATTTCGATGGCAATGTGGGCATACGAAAACCACTATGGCTCTATTACATTACAGTCAGGCGAACGGTCAGATGCCGAATATTGTGCATTTGTGTCAGATTTGATAAGTGAGATTAATAAGGCAACCGACGGCAAGCTGGCAATGACACTTTGTTTGGGCGAACAATCGCATGAGGTCTACCAAGATTGGTTTAATCGTGGTGCACGCCGCTACTTACTACGCATGGAAACTACAAATCAAGATTTATACAAAAAAATACACCCGGATACTGCTTTGCACTCCTATGATAAACGTGTTAAATGCTTGGGCGTGTTAAGAGACATTGGGTATCAAGTCGGCACAGGAGTGATGATTGGACTGCCAGGGCAAACACCGGAAGACTTAGTAGACGATATCTTGTTTTACAAAAATAATGACATTGACATGATTGGTATGGGGCCATATGTATTACACAAAAATACCCCTATGGGGAAAGCTGTCGTGTCCAATGGGCAAGACTCTGAAGAAGCAAAGAATAGCCGGTTTCTTTATGGGTTAAAAATGATTGCCATATCACGGCTATATCTAAAAGATGTAAATATTGCCGCTACTACGGCTTTGCAAGCCCTGCACCCACTAGGCCGGGAACTGGGCCTTAAAGCTGGGGCAAATATTCTTATGCCTATAATAACCCTGCAAGAATATCGCCGCAAATACCAATTATACGATAACAAACCCTGTGTAGATGACGACCCCGGCCACTGTAAAAATTGCCTTACAGGCAGAGTTGAAAGTGTAGGCGACATAGTTGGGTTTATGCAGCAGGGAGACCCGCCGCATTTTTTACGCCGCACTGTCCATTGAGCGAACCTGATTCCAATACAACTACAATTAGGTTAACATCGTTGCCGTGTACACCTTTTACCGTGAAATTATAGATAGGCATGACACGCTCTATTTATTTTAGCGTTACTATAGCAAAGTCTTTTCGTAAAACATTTTAATGCACTCAAAAGTCTCATCGCTAATGCTGTGTTCAACTTTACACGCATCTTCGAATGCCTGTTTTTTGTTCACGCCAATAGCTATCAGGATTTCGGCAAGAATTGTATGCCGCTCATGTATACGACGGGCTATTTCTTCCCCTTTTTCAGTCAAGCGGATACATCTGCTTTCATCAAATGTGATATAGCCATTATCGCGAAACTGTTTCATTTGTATGCTAATAGTAGGCTTTGAGAAATTCATATGATTTGCTATGTCTATAGATTTTACCTCACCATGTTTCTTGGTAAGCACGTAAATTGCTTCTAAATAATCCTCGGCTGAAGCTTTGATTACCATATTGAGCCTCCTACTGCAAGAGTTTTATTTACGGATTATAACAAAAAAGCGCATACCATTTCAAATAGGAGAATGATATGCGCCATTTTCATTTATAATCACGAAGCGACTACTCTATCCTATACGCTACTCCACATCATAACAAAGAACAACAGGCTTACCTTCATGCTGAGTAATATGAAAATCGTGGTCAAATACAGGATTTAATACCTCAGGCGTAATTATATCAGAGGGTCTGCCCTCGCCATGTATTTGCCCATCCTTCATAGCTACAATATGCCCTGCATACGCCGCCGCAAAGTTAATATCATGAAGCACAACAATAACGGTCTTACCCAGTTCGTCAACCATCCGCTGGATAATCCGCATCATATCTACAGAGAACCGGATATCCAAGTTGTTAAGCGGTTCGTCCAAAAAGATATAAGGTGTGTCTTGTGCCAGAATCATAGCGATAAATGCCCGCTGGCGTTGGCCGCCGGAAATTTCACTTAAAAAACGATCCCGCATATCCAGCAAATCCATATATTTAAGAGCGTTGGTTACTGCGTTTTTACACTCTTCACTCAATCTCCCGCCGGAATGGGGAAACCGCCCGTACTCTACTAAATCGTTAACGGTAATCTTGATGGCAATTTGATGAGTCTGTCTAAGGAAAGCGATTTTTTTCGCGATTTCCTTTGTTTTTATTGTAGAAACATCTTGGCCATTCAAGTAAACGACACCGCTTAAAGGCTTAATATTATTGGCCATAACTCCAAGCAAAGTGGACTTACCAGCACCATTAGCACCAACAAGGGCGGTAATAGTTTTATTGTGGATTTTAATATCAATATTTTTTAGTATGGGCTTACTGCCGTCTCTTCTGTAGGATTGGCTTATTCCTTTAACCTCAATCATAACGCCACTATTTATCGCTTGCGTTGAAATTTTCTACGAAGCGGTTTACATCTGAAATCATCCTTCTTGCAGAACCAAAGCCGCCTACAACGGTGTACCATTCCGGCATTGGCAATCCGCTATATACATGACCGTTGATAAACGCGCTTGTGCGCTGAATAATTGCGTCATTCATAAAATTATCTGTGGCGGCACCAAGTCCCGTCGCAGGCTCTGTGCGATCCAGCAAGAATATTACATCGGGGTCATGTTCCAGCAAAAATTCGGACTGAATGGCAAAACCATGCTGGTCTGTCCATGCTTCTAAATCCATACTAAGCGGCGCAAATCCAAACTCATCAAAAATAAAACCAAAGCGGCTATTGTCCAAAAATATTGTCATGGTGGCAGGGTCAAGCATCATAATAAAGGCAGCTTCCATACCGGACTCAACTGTAACATCTCTTATGGCGGCCATTTCAGCTTCTATGGCTTCAACTTCAGCAAAAAGAAGTTCTCCGATATCTGGAAATATCTGCGCAAGAGAATAAGCGTTAGCTCTCATGTCACGGGTAAGATTGGAATTACGCGCGTCAATTGTCAACCACAGGAATGCTGTTTCAGAGAACTGCTCCATCGTATCATTTTGAAATGCCAGCGCGTCATCAACAGAAAGACGTTCTTCCGCGGCGTTCATACCAAAGGAGCGTACCCCAAGAATAACAAGCTCGGGATTTACAAAGTCCATTATGTCCCAATCGACATAAAACAATGTCCCTCCGGTAACAACAGTAGTATTTTCATCGCCGCCGTATCTAAACCATGAAAGAGCATCCGGTAGTGTAGACATGGTAGGAACGATAACTGTCTCTATCCCGGTATTTTCAAAACCAATACTGTACAGCATATCAAGAATGCCGAAGTCGAAAATCGCAACTGTAGTTGGGTTTTGCGCAACTGTTACTACATTGCCGTAAAAGTCCACAACATCCACAAAAGTGCGCTCTCCTGTGCCGTTGCCGTCTGCCGGTTCAGTTAATACCGTATTGTCTTCATCTTGATAACCTTGATACGCCGTTTCCTCCGGCTCGTCGCTGCTACAGCCAACAAACGACAATGCTAGTATCGCTAACATGCATAGCAATACAAGTTTTTTCATTTAGGTTTCCTCCCTATTTTTCATATAATGTTTATATACAAGAACAACCCGCTTATGTATAACGTGTCATTCAAAATACAAGCATACACTTTTGCCATCACGTTCCGTTATATTAAACTCATGACCGAACACAGGATTTAGCACGTCCGGCTTAATTACTTCCTTTGGGCTACCCTCACCATGTATTCTGCCGTCTTTCATTGCCACGATGTAATCCGCATAAGCAGAAGCGAAATTTATATCATGTAAAACCACAACAATGGTCTTACCTAAGTCCGCAACTAGCCTTTTAACAATCTTCATCATTTCTACAGAGTATTTAATATCCAAGTTGTTAAGAGGTTCATCCAAAAAAATATATGGTGTGTCCTGTGCCAATATCATTGCTATAAATGCCCGCTGTCGCTGGCCTCCGGAAATTTCATCAAGATATTTATAAGCAATATCCGACAAGTCCATATAGTCTATTGCCTCTGCTACTTTTTTATTGTCCTCATCTTTAAGCCTTCCTTTACAATGAGGAAAGCGTCCAAACTCAACTAAGTCTTTTACAGGTATGCGTATATTAATTTCTTGGGATTGCTTAAGAAAAGCAATCTTTTTTGCGGTTTCTTCTATATTAATTTTCTGTATATTTTCCCCGTCAAGAAAAACCGAACCGCTTCTTGCGGGAATCAGGTTAGCCATTACACTTAGTAGTGTAGATTTACCCGCACCGTTTGCCCCCACAAGAGCTGTAGTGTTTCTTTCGCGTATGGTAAGGCTAACATCCTTTAGAATATCAACTCTTGGGCTATAAGATTGAGTTATGCATTTAACCTCTATCATACTCTGTTCCCCTTTAATATAAGGTAGAATACGTAGGCGCAACCCACCAAATCAATGATAACAGTAACCGGTATAGCCCCCAGAAGCATCTCCATAACACCCTGCCCCGCAACTAAAACCAAGGATGCCATCAGTGCAGAGCCTATAAACAACGGAAGATGTTTATAGGTTTTGAATACCTCACGGGCAGCGTTTACAGCCAATAGCCCTAAAAATGTAAGTGAACCGATTAGTGCCGTGGCAACACTCATACCTACCGCAATAAGAACCAAGTTGATTCTCATTTCACGCTCGTATGGGATGCCAAGCCCCTTTGCCTGCTCGGGTCCAAGGCTCATAACATTGTAACGCCGGTGCCTTACCAAGGTAGCAATCACAACAACCGCAATAATAGGAAGCACAAGCCAAATGATAGTGACATTCATATTATTTACGTTTACCGATGTAGCCGCAGCTACCTGAAAAAAGTCACCTTCTGTCATTAAAAGTTGTAGATATGTTGCGCTGCTTCGTACTATGCCCGATAAAACCAGCCCGAACATCAATAAGAATACGATGTTGTTCTTGTGGCTGCGAAGTATTGCCCCAAACATAAGCATGGATACCACAATCATGATACCGGCCGTTAAAATATAGTTGACAAAGGGGTTGGCAAACAGAAAATGTCTTGCCCCTAAGAAAAACACCAATAGCGTTTGCGTGCCAACAAAAACAGCGTCAAAGCCAACCATGGATGGGGTTAAAACCCTGCTTTGCGTAACTGTCTGGAAAGAAAGGCTTACAACCGCAAGGGCAACCGCCGCACCAATCATACCGTAAAGATGGGGCAACGCCCGACCCATAACCTGCCGAAGAGAACCTTCCGCTATTGGGATGCCGGCAGCGATAAGAGGGTTCATTTTTGCAAATGTACGCGAATACAAATATAGCCCGATAGCAGCGGCAAGAAGTAATGAAAGTACTATAAATACGATTACTATGCGTTTGGTGCTTCCTTGGTATTCACCATCGGCACTGCTTATACCACGCCTGGAGAATGCAAAAAATTTACGCTTTAACTCTAACATTTTCCACCTTGCATCCCTTTCATTGATCTTTTTCAAGTCTTACCATAGCCCTTTGCCACGGGGCCTTGCTCCACATATTGCGAAACATAGCTCGAAAGCTTTTCTCGGGATGCATTTCCCTTATAAGGTAGAACATGAAGACAATACCGCCTACAACGCTGATAGTGACAGTTACCTGCATTTCGAATGGGAATATTATCAGGCGGCTGATAATGTCACAAAGCATTACAAATGTTGCCCCAAAAAGCATTAAATCAAAAATTGATTTTTTCAAATTGTCACCATAAATAGATGTAGCCATATTGGGGATAATAAGCCCCACAAAAGGCAGCGGCCCAACTGCGACAAAGGTTGACGCACTAATTAACGCAACGATAATAAGGCCTAAAAAAACTACACGTTTATAGCTGACACCAAGATTTTTAGCAAAATCTTCGCCAAGCCCAATTATGCTGAACTTTGTGGCGAAAATTACGGAGATAACAAGAGGAACAATTACTACATATACCAATGTAAAGCTGTCCCCAAGCCTTGCGAAACTGCCCATATTAAAAGCCGCCAAAATTGGTGTAAGTTCTGCTCTAAAGGCTATTGCTGTTGAAATCGCTCCAATCAGCCCGCCATACAACAACCCGATAAGAGGTATATAAACAACTTCCCGTAATTTAAGCCCGTTTATTACCGAAGTAAATAACACTGTTGCCAGTAGCGCAAACACGAATGCGAACAGCGCCTGAGTAATTGCCGGCAAAGTCCCAAAGAAAACAACACCTATTAACATGCCCAAAGCAGCAGCGTCAATTGTGCCTGCGGTAGTTGGTGACATAAACTTGTTGCGGCTTATAGCTTGCATCAAAAGCCCAGCAACAGATAAACTGGCAGCGGACAAAATCACAGCGAAAAGGCGAGGGAGTCTACTATGTACAAACACCACTCTATGATTTTCAAGCCGATTAAGCTGACTCTCTATTTCTCGATGTTCATTAAAATACTCAAGCCATGTAGTATTATCAAGTTCGCCTTCTAGTACATAATCAAGCCTTGCAAGTTCGAGTTCCAGATGGCGTATTTCGCCGCCGGTAAACATAGAACGTATGCCGACCTCACTCATAACACCAATTTCCAGTGAGAGAAACACCAGAATGAAAAACAGCACAATGGTTACTATGCGCTTCCATTGCTTTTTTAGAAACTTCACTGCGTCACTCCCAGTCTCTTATAATCAGTTAGTTGAAACTAACTCTGCAAAACTATAGCATAACAGCTTTTGCGGTGTCAAGATATCTTTTCACATAAACGCCATTTTAACCGTCCTACTACTACAAGCCTTCCAGTGGGGCCAAGGCCAGTACATGTGGAAAGAATCAAAATCTTGTCATTGGCCGTAATGGCAGTATTCCGTAAATGCATTGCTCTGTCTTTCATTTCGTGCACCAGTTTCAAAAATTCATAATCATCCGCAAAATCAACTATGATATAGTTGAAGTTGATATGCGTTGTAAATACAGCAAACACTTCATATTGAAGCACATCGTTAATCATAGTTATGATGATAATGTCATTTTCCTTAAAAAATTCCTCGTCTTGGAATAGCATGAGATCATGAAACATTGTACCGTTGCTTCTGTTATGCCCATAAACTATCGTGTTTCTGTCTGTAAAGCAGGGGTTGTTTAGATAATCTAAAAAAATGGAACCGTTTAAATTTGGTTGACGAAGCAAATCGTGGTACAGATAAAATTCATTATCGACGCCATGTACAACTGCATAGTTTATGGCCGTGCCGGGAATGAAAATATGAGCTATTATTTCATAATTGCCCATAATATAACGTGCTGTTAGAACTGCCTCATCCTCAAAATTAAAAATGCCATTAATTATCTCTGTTTGCCTATTTGTTTCACTCGCATCTGCCATACGACGGGCATATATGTAAAGGTTATACGCAAACCATATTCCAAATATCACAGCTAACCCAATAACAACATAAAACAATTTATTTATATTTTGGCTCTGTTTCATAAAGACACCTCGCTCATAATAAAATACTTGACATGATAAGTGGGCTGTGTTATAAATTCAACAAAAGTTAGCTTCAACTAACCTTTGTTCTGAACATACAATAACTGCTCACTATTGTCAAGATAATTGATAGTCTGGGAGCGAAGAAAGGATACTTATATGACAGTAATCAAAAAGAGCCTTACAAAAATTGCAGTATTAATGGTTAGTGTGCTGCTGGTATTATGTATTGGCATGACGACAGTCCACGCCGGTGGCGGTGCTGGAAAAGATGGTGCCGATAGACCTACGGAATTAGAAACGTCACCAATACCTACCGAGCCACCGGCACCTGAACCAACACCAGAGCCTACGCCAGAACCAGCACCAACTCCCGAGCCAGATGAAACACCTGAGCCAGACATTCCGGCCCCAACACCTGAGCCAGTTGCCGATACTCCCGCTCCAACCCCAGAACCAACCGTGGCAACCCCTACACCAACACCCGAGCCTATCCCAGAGCCAACATTAGAACCGCCCTCCGGTGAGCATGATGAAACAGAAGACGATGATGTACGTGTAAACCCGCAAACAGGCGATGATTTTAGTATGATGGGGCTTTATTTATCTGGAGGCGGTTTGATTTTAATGTTAGCACTTGCACTTCACATAAGGAAACGTTCGGCCATTCAATAGACACTTGCAAAATTTTACAACTCCTCCAAAAACAGCACCTGTTCGCAAAATACACAGTTTGCAAACAGGTGCTGTTTACTTTCACGCTTATCTTGACCTTTACCGAAATACAGTATCAAGCCCAGCCCAATCCTTCATATACAATGCCGTATCCATCACTTTTAATTCAGGTGAGACCTTCGGTGCAAATGGCATCAAATCAAGAATTTGTGTTTTTAAATCTATCCCTTTGGCAATTTCTACAATCACAAGCCTCTGGTTTTCCAATTTAAATACACAACGCTCAGTAATAAAGTGAACATTTTGCCCGGTTTGCGAGGCATATCTGCCACTAAATGTAATTTGCGTTACTTTGTCTGCAAATTTTCTGGCTCTGCCTTCTTCCAGAATCTTTATTGAGCCTTCATCAACATGGATACTCGCACCGTCTGTAAAAGTGCCGCAAAAAACCACATTTCTTGTGTTTTGAGAGATGTTAATAAAGCCCCCAGGACCGTTAAGCCTACTGCCCAATTTGCTCACATTTACATCGCCATATTTATCTACCTGTGCCATGCCTAAAAAGGCAATATCCAATGCTCCACCATCATACAAGTCGAACATCGCGCCATTTTCAATTATTGCGCTGGGGTTGTAGCATGCTCCAAAATCCAACCCAAAGGCAGGGGTGCCACCAAAGCTTCCAGCCTCGGTGGTTAGAGTAACTTCACCGGCAAACCCTTCTTCTGCCACAATGGTTGCTATCTCTGACGGTATACCAATCCCCAGATTTACTAAAAACTTTGGCCGTAACTCTGTTGCAGCCCGGCGCGCTATTACCTTGCGTTCGTCAAGAGGGCGCGTAGCAATCTTTTCTATAGGCATTTTAATATTTCCGGCAAAAACAGGGCTGAACGTGGTCTGCTGGGTTTGCATATGTGTCTCAGTACCGTTGTTAAGTACTATATAGTCTATTAACTCTCCCGGGATTTTTACTGATTTTGGGTGCAGGCTTCCGGCAGACGCGAGATATTTGACTTGACAAATTACAATGCCACCGCGATTTTTTACGGCACTTGCGATAGCCAACTGTTCCAAAAACGCAATTTCTTCATCCATAGTCATATTGCCGTTTTCGTCGCAGCATGTACCGCGCAAAATAGCTACATCGGGGGCAAAATTCTTGTACCGTAGCCATTCTTCGCCGTCTATCTCCATTAATTCAACTAAATCCTCGGTTGTGATATCGTTGCTTTTACCCCCTTCTATACGGGGGTCAACAAAGGTATGCAAACCAACTTTGGTTATAACCCCGGGCTTTCCTCCAGCGATAGAGCGGTACATTTGCGGGAAAATCCCTTGAGGAAACAGGTAGCATTCGGCTTTATTCTCCGAAACAAGGCGTGACATGCGAAGGGCAGTGCCTGTGTGAGCGCAAATAAGCCGGCGCACCAACCCTTCATATGCTAATGCACTTGTTCCATTCAGCGAATTTGTATGGTCTCCGCAGGCGGAGCTATGGATAAGCGTAATATTTTTTGGGTGCCCCGTTTGTACGAACCGTTCGCCAATTGCAAGGCCTATATCTTGTGGCCAACCGCTTAAGCCCTGAGTTGCAGCGGCTATTATACAATTGTCTGGTATCAATTCGGCAGCCTGTTTTGCTATAATTACTTTGCCCATAATAATCACCCTTATCTAAAAACCGCAATCGCAAGGGGCGTAAGCGCGATAGCCCCAATCAATGCAAAAAACAAAAACAAAATATTTATAACGATACACTTTTTGACCTCTATATGCTCCCCATAATACAGCGCAGTAGAAGCTGTTGATGCAGGCATAATAACCCCCATACTACCGGCAAAAGAACCTACCATAACAAACGCCATTGCCACAGGCGGGATACAAAAGCCCGGCACCGTAAACAGTGCTATCCCCGTAATAAACATTATTGTGGCAACAACAGTGCTGGCCATAAAATTACTCATGATTATGGCAAAAAAGCATAGCATAGCTATTACCCCAATTGTAGGAAGCGCCGCCGCAACAGGCGCAAGCAAGCTACCTACTGCCGCAACAATACCCGCGCTTTCGGCCCCAACGGGCGAGCCTGCAAATATAACCGCAGCGATAAAAAACATCAAACCAAAATTGACATCCTTAACTGCGGCAGAAAAATTAAGCACCGGCTTTAACTCACCATTGTCCTTTATACGAACTAGGTTAAGCACAACTATAGTTATAATCACCCATGTTGTAATAGTGGCACCCATCATAAAATCTGTTAACGCATTTCGTAACCTAACCATATATAAAACTTCAGGTATGATAATAAGTAAAAATAAAACCACAAGCGCGCCCATAGCAATTTTGCCACGTAAACCCATGGGCTTCACACTTTTACTGAAAGCGTCAATATCGAAATTTTCAAGAGCCGTGACATCCGGGTTATATATACGCACGCAAAGCATAATCACCACAAGCATGATAGCTATAAACGGTATGCCAATCATAAGCCACTGCACATATGAAAGATTAATTCCTAAGTTTGTATCTACCAAACCTATGACTATGTTGGGTATAGACTTAGCAATGGGTGACGCTATATGATTGACCGCATTTCCCCACACTGTGCCAAGCATTATCACTGTGTAAAGAGAATCCCCTTTCTTAATACCAAGGCTTTTACACAGGTTAGAGGCCAATGTTACATACATAATTGCCAGCGCCAGGTTTTGCATAATAATGCCCAGCACAAGATTAGAAGCGAAGAACATAAATAAAAACAAATATGGCCTGCCCTGAGTAAATTTTCGGGTAACAAACCAGTCAGATAAGCTTCTGATTGCACCCGTTTCTCTAAGGCAGTTATCAAACAGCATAAAAACCGTCACCAATATAAAGGTAGGATGCCCGACAGAACCCGCCCAGACTTCCCCGGGTGCCCTGATTCCGGTCATAACAAAAACAGCTAAAAACAATATCGAAACCCAGCTGATGGGCCCAATCATAATCCATAAATATAATGTAGGAACAAAAACCGCAAGCACAATCACGCCTTCTGCAGTAAGCCCATTTACAGGCGGCACAATCAGCCAAATAGCCAAGCCAATAGCTATGGCAATGACAACATGTATAATATCCCTGTTTTTATCAAAAGCCATAAAAACTCCTTTTCCTAGCTTAGCGGAATCAAAAGCATATCTGCATTATTAAGTATCCCTGCGCTATACAAAAATAACGCGTCGGCCCCGGCTGTAAAATCCACCAGTAGGTGCAACGTGCGTAAATCAATAAACCGAAAATCAATAAGTGTCACCCGGGAATAAGCGCTTGCCAAAATAGGCGCTAGACTTGACGAAAAAGAATCTCTGAAGATATACAAAATTCTGTCAGAAGTAGCGTTTTCATTTTCCAGTATAATAAGAGGCTGCGCCCCTCTAAGAAAAATATCATATGGGTCTAGCCCATAAAACAAACTTAAATCATAAACAGGCCCTTCTTCAAGTTCTCTTGTCCCCATGTTCATGTAAAATGCCCGGATGTAAGGGTTATCAAGAAAATAAAGACTCTCACTTCTGACGGGAAGGGCAAACTGGCCTGCGTAGCCACCTCTAAATTGCCCTGCGTACTGTTTGGTAAACTGCCCTAAATCAACTTCAAAGTCCATTGCTTCGCCTAACGCATGAACAACACCGCCGATACTCACTTGGCACCAGTGTAGGTCTGTCCGGTAAAAACTATCCGCGCCCAGGGCATCAACCAATGTGATAAATGTGAATTCATTAGGGTTAAGCCTGTTTCTTAGCAACTGCTCCGTCAAAGCGTAGTCAAAGCCAGGCATTGCCCTATCTGCATAAATGCTTTTGTCTGGTATAAAAGCATAAAAAAAATTAAGCCCTTCCAAACCGGCAGCAACCGCTATAATTTTATCTGCCATAAGCTTTACAGAATCCGCATCAATGGCCATAAAGCTCCCTATTCCATACGAGTCAAAATAAACTCCGTCCTTGTCGGTCTGCAAGAAAGGGCCAAAAACCGTAGCCGTATGCAATGCACGAAACCCCTCCCTAAAGGGAAACCTATCCGCGGCATAATCCTCAAACCCCGCCATTAAATCCCCGGAAACAAAATTATCAAAAGACATGCCCGGCCGTCTTTCCCGAATGCGCCGCTCGCTTACTAATATATCCGGCGGCCGCATTACTAGATTAAGCACAAACAACCCGCCGATAATCGCCACAAATACAGCAATAGTGGCTATTGAATATCGTCTATCCAAAATTTACACCCCACTAAAACCTAAAATAGACAAACGGGTTATAAGAACCCGAAACCAAAAAACCGGTAACAACAAGAATCAAAACACCAATGCCAACAGGCTCCAAAAACCTAAAACGCTTAACAACTCTTTCTGCCCATTGCTTAGGCAAAGGAGTCCCGCCAACAAAGCCAATAAGAATCGGAACCGCAAAACTGCGCAAGTAATACAAAGACTCCAACCCCGCAAAGCCATCCGCTCCAAAGCCAAACATGCGCCCGAGGGTTTCGCCTATGGCCTCTAAGCCACCGGCATCAAAAAATACCCCGGTAAAAATCAAAACAAGCCATACATATATATGGCGAAGCACATTCGGCACTTTGTCCAGATATTTAGACAAAACAAATCGCTCAAGTAACAGTATAAAGAAATAGAATATTCCCCACGCTATAAAGTTCCAAGCGGCACCATGCCAAAATCCTATCAGAAACCAGATTATAAATAAATTCAAAATCGACCTGAAAACAGAAACACGATTACCCCCAAGCGGAATATACACAAAATCCCTAAACCATGTCACAAGCGAAATATGCCAGCGTTTCCAAAACTCGGCCATGCTCTTAGAGATATGAGGATAATCAAAATTCTCTAAAAATTTAAACCCAAACATACGCCCAAGCCCGATAGCCATATCGCTATACCCCGAAAAATCGAAATAAAGTTTTAATACAAAGGCAATCAGATACATCCATGTAAACATCACACTACTTTCGTTGCTGTGTCTGTACACAATAATTAATTGCCCCATTACATCTGCAATAAGCACTTTTTTCCCAAGACCTATAGCAAACCGCCGTATTCCAACAGCAAAATCTTCAACACTATGCTTGCGTTTAGAAAGAGCCTCCTCAATCTCGGAATAACGCACAATAGGCCCAGCCAGCAACGGAGGGAACATGGATACATAAGTAGCAAAGTCAAATAAATTGCGATTAACCTTTATTTTGCCCCTGTATAAGTCAACTGTATAGCTAAGTATTTGAAATGTATAAAAGCTTATACCAATTGGCAAAACCAGTCTTAAAAGCCCTATGTCTGCACCAAAGGCAAGATTAATATTAGACAAAAAGAAATCGGCATATTTAAAAAGCGCCAATACACCTAAGTCGATACTGATGGATAGTATCATTATATATTTTGATAACTTGCGCCCGCGGTATTTATCTATAAGCAGTGCCAACGCCCAAGACGACACGCACTGCCCAATCATAACCAATACAAAAACAGGCTCTGCCCAAGTATAGAATACAAGACTAGATACTAAAATAACCAAATTGCGCAAGCGGTTTGAACCATCTGGCATTGGTGTAATAAAATAAATAATTAGGACTATAGGCAGAAAATAATACAAAAATGTGACGCTGGAAAAAATCATTTGAGTTACCTCGTTTATTCCGCAATCGGTACAGACCACCAATCCCAATAATGCCCTAGAACAGTCCATAAATATTCGCTGGTAAGATTCAAGTATCTGTTAGTTATAGTTTCCGGCCGGTGAGACACATCAACACCAAGAGGGTTATTATATGTCACATCCAAGGTAACATCCACGGCATACCAGCTACCATATAGATATACCAAGTTCCAAGCATGTCTTCCACCAGTAAAATCGTAGCCATGTACTACCATTGATTCGATACCAAGCAAATCCATAAAGAGTTGAAAAGTATAAGTAAACCCAAAGCAATTCCCCACTTGGCCTATAAGAACACCATAGGGGTTATCGTTGTTGGGGTTGGGGCGGGCAGTGGGGGCGTTACTTAAAAATTCGGGGTCATAAACAGACCACATTATAATCCAGTTAAGTATTGCCAGCTGTTTGTCGAAACCACTCATGCCGTCGGTTATCACTGAGTCAATTACATAAGCACATTTATCAAATACCCGCCTGTTCATGGGAGAAAGCTCAGAAGGATCGTTTGTACTCCATGCCTGCATGACGGCCCTGCGGTTGTAAACATCGTTTTCGTAAGCGGTCAAAGGTTCGTCTTGTAAAGGTGTTGATTCGGCTGCTGGTTCTTCGGGATGCGAATCCTCATCATATGAGTATTGTCCGTCTGTGCCTGTTTCTGTTTCGTTGGGTGCGGGCGTTGCTTCAGGTAAAATTGATTCATTAGCAGAATACCCTACATCTTCAATTTCATCATTGAAGGCTATTTCTTCTACTGTATCTGCATCTTCGTAGTAATAATTTTCACCTTGAGGTGCGACCTGTTGCGGAGCGTTGCTATAATGCATATCGGGCGGAGTATCGCTAAAACTTGCCAGAAAGGTTTCCTCTGCGCCCCTTGGGTCCTCGGACACTAACAACGCAACATGATAGCCATTAACACTAACAATTGCATTTGCCAAAATGCCCGCCTGTATAGGAGCATACCCAGAGAAGGCAATTCTGCGCCGGTCTGCGTATGCCCGAAGCAAGTCGCTTACGGCGGCGGTATCTGCTTTATCGGCAAGGAACAAGACGGCTATTTCATCTACTATAACGCCGCCGGCATAAAATATAATCCCATCTATTATCTCTATCTCACCAATATCAATTTGGTATCTGCCGGTAATATACCCCAAAAAAAATTCGCTATCCGGTGCAAGGTAGTTCATGGGAGCAATATTTGTTTGCTGGGCAATAATATTTTCCGCAATTTGGCGCGGGGTATACGATGTATAAATCCCAGCTGATTGACGGCCTCCACAAGCAGCTAAAAACACCAGCACCACCGATAATAAAAGGCTTGCAAATACAATCTTATACTTCATTTTACATCCTTGCCTCCTCATTAAGTATGTACAGTAAAATGCCGCAAGGCAAATTATACACTTGCGGCATTTTACTTGCGAAAAAGGAGTGTAGCTATTCAAATATGCTTGCGGCAAAAGTTAACGGCACATATGTCCTTCCGCTATCAATAAAGCCACCTACTTCTGATACAGTAAATGAAACTGTGAATATAGGACTGTCAAGTGTTACCGTTTGTGTAGCACCATCCCAATATATATGGCTATCATTTAATCCATGAGCATAAGCAGCAGCACGGAAACCTACAAATGTTATACCATTAACAACGCGTGTAGGTACTGTGCTTAGAGGTGCATCACTAACAGGCTCTGCAGGTGGTGAATCTTCTTGAGCGGGAGATTCCGCTGCTTGAGCCGCTCTGTAAATATTTACAAAACGCATAACGTCATCAATCATTCTTTGGATGGAATGGAATCCGCCAACGGTGGTATACCACTCTGTGTTGGGAAGCCCACCCATTATGAAGCCGTTTTGATACGCACTTGTTTGCTGGATATATGGGTTAGCCACCAGTTGAGCCCATGCTTCGCCATATCCAGTGTCGCCATCTGTGCTGTCAACAAAGAAGATAACATCAGGGTTAATGTCAAGAAGCACTTGTGCCTGTCTTTCGAAAAGGGTAAGGCCTGCGGCTTCGGCACTTTCATTCATTTGTACCGGAGTGTAAGGCCAGCCTGTAGGTGCGGCTGCGTCAAAACCAAATTCATCATAGATAAAGCTCCAACGAGTATTGTAGCCAAAAGCTGAACCAATGTGGGCTGTGCCTGTTACTCTAAAAATAACAGCGTTAAGCCCCTCACCTTGAACAAACCCACTGATGTAGTCAAGTTGTGCTGCAATTTCAGCAAATTGTGCGTGTAAAGCGTCTGCTGCATTTGGGAAAATTCTTGCCAAAATGTCCACGTTAACTCTCATGTCTTCGCGTAGATTAGCGGCACCCATGTTAATGGTCATGTGACCAACTGCCAAATCCGGCTCTACTTCAAGTATCGCATCCCATAGCGCTTGCTCTTGCTCTGCACGGGTGCCATACCCAAAGTCAGGATTATTGGCGTTGAAGCGCGGTTGCGGAACACCTGTGTAGTAACGGCACATGCCAAACGAGCGCGCGCCAGTCAAAAACAGCTGAGGTGCTACATAAACAAGAGGTTCAACATCGTGCATAAACAGTGTCCCGGATGGTACGGCAGTGGCAGTGCCAAAATCACGCCAACCCAGATTATCCAAGTTACGTTGAGCAAAGCCAATTACTTCGATACCCAGTGTGTCAAAGCCTGCGCCCATCAACAATGCTAGAATACCATCGTCAAAGACGGCTATACGGGTTGGATTTTCCACAGTAATAACGACATCACCACGGAAATCGTAGAACGCCACATGCCCTTCGGGAACTTCCACATTGGGGGTCCCTTCAACACGCGGTGGAGCCGGTGGTGGGATTTCTCCGGTTCCGCCACCGCCTCCACCGGCAAAAACAGATACTGGCGATATGACAAGTACAGCCGTTAATGCCATCGATGTAACAAATCTTACAAATTTCTTCAAGGTATATACCTCCTTTATATTTTAGCCCACATAAGGCTTGATTGCTTATGGGGACACTTGGATCCCAGCCATAGACATATTGACGTGTACCATATCAAATTCATTATGTACACATCCAAATTGTCCAGCGCAAACGGAAAGTTAGTTGACACTAACTATCTTGATCCACTTTATAACACACCACAGTTGTGTTGTCAATTACTTTCATCAGATTTTTTGCTCTATTTTTTCACTTACGATTAAGAGTATAAACTTCTTGTAAAATGGCCATATGTATGTGTGAAGAAGTAATCCCCATTGATGAAAGCAATTGTCTTATACCATGTATCATAATTTGAGCGAACAAGGATATTAAAACAGCGATAGTATGCGTGGTTGCTATGGCGCACCTTTTAGGGTTTTCATTACTCCACTCTGGAATCTAATGTTTCCATCTTATTTGAAGTCGTATATTATGTCTTCAAATATATGATACCCCAAAACCCAGTAGTAAGATTTGGAATCCTATTTACATTGTTTTGGGGTATCTTTGTTTCTGTCAGTAGTTATATCAGTTATCAAGCATATCACTAAACAAAGGTTATTTTTACATAGCTATAATCCTACACTCCTATTTTCATTATTGTATTACTTTAGACTTCAAAGGTAATATTGAGGCCCTAATAATATCAGTATATGCCCAGTGGATGCGACTTAAGTCCGAATAACTCACTGGTGTCGTATTATGGCAGGGGTTAAGGACCCTATTAATAAGAACTACTGCCTCGCTTCTAGTAGTATGGGCATCCGGCCTAAAAGTGCCGTCTGGGTATCCCAATATAAAGCCATTTAGCTGTGAAGTATGGATATACCCAATAGCCCAATGTGAGGATGCTACATCACTGAAATTTTCAGAACTTTCTTCTAATCGCAGCCCAGATTTCCTTATTAATAATGCGGTAATCTCCGCCCTTGTTATAGGCTCATTTGGCCGGAAAGTATTATCTGTAAATCCTTTTATATGGCCAGTGGACACAAAGAGATTTATTGCGTTGCCATACCACCTATCAAGTGATATATCTGCAAAAGTACTTTGCCGGATTTCCAACCCTTGCGGTTTTTGAAGATAGGCGTTATATAGCATTTGAACAAACTCGGCACGGGTAATAAGTGCGTCTGGCCTAAATGTGCCATCGGGGTATCCACTTACAAAGGGGCCAAATCTACAAGCTTTATAAGACTCATAGGGCTTGTCGGTTTCTATTTCTACTTCAAGAGGCGGTGCGATATCTGGAGGTGATGGCGTAGTTGGTTGAGATGTATTGTCTGGCGGCTGCGTGACTGGTGGCGATGTGTTGTATGGCGGTGGTGTACTGTATGGTGGGGCGGTAACGGGTGGCGGAGTGTTGTATGGCGGTGGCGTGGCCGGTGGCGGGGTGTTATCAGGCGAAGGAGTAACCGGTGGTGGGGTGTTATCAGGCGGGGGAGTAACCGGTGGTGGGGTGTTATTAGGCAATGGGGTATTAATAGGCGCTTCTACAACTGTAAATGTTAATGGAATAACAAACTCTACATGCTGATTAAACTCAGTATTAATACCCTTTATAATCAATTGCTCGTTATACGTTCCAACAGGCAGTCCCATTTTTGGCCTAACGTCCATATCTGCTGTAGAACATGCGCACATACCACCCCAAACAGTACCCAATATTGTTTGCGAGTAATCTAGTCTATTACGCACATACATACCCATCTCAAATGCAGTCCTATTATCATCATATCTCGCTGGAATATATTCTCCATCAACGTTTTTAAAATAGGCAGTAAGATCATGCACATCGCCCGTACCAGTATTTCTTATCACAACCCTATTATAAGGCATAACATCGTAACCTATGGTTTGTGTGCCAAATTCGCCATTTCCTTCAATTGTGTGGGCCCAATCTCTAGCCAACACCTCAAAGGTAAGGTTTACTCTTTCCAATTCCCCATATTTGCTTAAAATGACTAATTCCGCTGTATGAATCCCAACTCCTAAGCCCAATTCCGGCAGCACCATAATACTTATATCTTCGTCTTCTGTTAAATCAGCCGGAATCTTGTCGTTGTTAGCTATAACAAAATTACCGCCTTCAACTTCCGCTCTAAACCCATTAAGGATAGAATGCCCATTTAATGATACATCAAAAGGTACTGTGTTAACAGACGTATACCCTTCTATGCGGGTAAGAATATCACGAGGCTGTGGGCTATTAGGGCCATATCTATGGTCCGTAATCCAAGATGGGTCTACAAGCCTTACACCATGATAGTCCTGAACAGATACCATCACTTCAAATATACCAATGCTTACTTCAAAATCTAGTTCAAAACCGCTGTCTCCTATAAAGGATAAAGTATCTGTATACGACCCAGCCGGTAGCCCTGTTTGCACAGCTACTGTTATTGTCCCATGTTGGCCAGGCTGGATTACCCGTGGCTGCAGGCTACTTATTATCTGGAAACCTTCACCGGCAAACACCCCACCGGATAAGCCTGTAAAGGGGATAGAACTTGTATTTCTAATATGAATCTCTACTGGTGTTGCGTTATTAAAGCCATGCCGCCTTACAGGGATTTCGATTGTCTCTTTTGGGGTAGTCACGCCAATACCCGGCGCGGTTATCTCAGCTTTAACCTCATGGACAGCTAGGCTTACTGGGACACGGCGTATAAAGTCGTGGCCGATAATAAGCAATTCATCTACAAGCACACTGGCTGCAGAAGTAAAACCTTCCCTTGGTTCTATAGTAACGCTAACAATATCCTCCGGCCCAATAGTCCCTGTATGCTGACCGTTTGGCAGCTGCAATCCTTGATCAACCGGGCCTACTACTCTAAAGGGTGAAG
>Ga0131853_10003215_pt1 | contig 29326 bp, 28 predicted proteins | sample TergutLab28metaG_FD_92764 | JGI IMG/M metagenome (GOLD analysis project Ga0131853, IMG submission 92764) | Labiotermes labralis P1 segment gut microbial communities from Petit-Saut dam, French Guiana - Lab288 P1 (version 2) (version 2) | ecosystem: Host-associated > Arthropoda: Insects >... | reverse complement strand
CTACAATAAGCGCAGACCTCATTCTGCTAATAGCCTTCTTTCTCCCGATGAAAAAGAGTCATTATTTCTTGACCATTAATTTTTTTTTCTCTTTTCCGTGTCTACTTTATTGACCTTTGTCCAGGTAGAAATGTCCTTGAATGAGAACAGCTATACGAAAGAACTTGCAAAAGTTGATAAAAAGGTTTCTTATATAAAGACTCGCCTTGACAGACTTCTTGAATTACTCCTTGACAATTCAATCGAAAAATCCGAGTATGACGAAAAACGCAGGGATTTATTAGATGAATTAGAAGAAGCAGACCATGAGCAACAGGAACTTCAATCTGCCGTCAAAAACGATTCACAGCTAAAGAAACGTCTTGCCGAATTTAAGACAGTTTTGGAGCAAAACGAAGTTATGAATGAGTTTGACCCCACCGTCTTTGAAAACATGATTGAAAAAATCATCATAGGCGAGGTTGACGAACAAGGAAACAAGAATCCCTACAAGATTACTTTCATCTTTAAGACAGGCTATACATCAGATACCAATGCTCCACCGCCTAAGAAAGCTGGTAGACCGAGCAAGAAGAGTAATGATGTTGAAAATGGAACAGGTGAAATTGAAAATAATTTTACCTGTTCCCATGAAATAGGACATACAGGTGTCATGTTCGTTATGATACTATGTTTATAGTGTCACTCGCGAGTACAAAATTTTATCAATCTCTTAGGAGGAAAATTTATGCTGAAAAAAGCCTTAGTCGCAATAGATATTCAAAATGACATAACAAAAAATTACAAGGAGATAATTGAAAATATAAACAAATCTATTGATTGGGCGGTTAATAATGATATTCATGTTGTTTATATTAGACATGAAAACTTATCGGCTGGCACAAGAACTTTTAAGCCTAATACACTTGGGTCTGAATTTGCGCCAGACTTAAAAATGGTGTCAGAAAACATTTTTACAAAATACAAAGGAAACGCATTAACCAGCAAAGAATTTGCGGATTTTATTTCTAAAAATGAAATATCTGATTTCTATATAACAGGAGCAGATGCTGTAGCTTGTGTTAAATCAACCTGTTATAACTTATGTAAAGCAAATTATGGCGTTAATGTCTTGTCCGATTGCATTACGAGTTATGATAAAAGAAAAATTGATGAAATGTTGAAATATTATGAAAGTAAAGGCTGTAAAATAATTAGTTTGGATACCTTGTTAAACGCCTAAACTGTATGACATCCATCCTTAGCGTATCAAGCTTTCTTGAATAATCGGGTTGCATAAAAAAGTGCCTACCTTCTTTGGCAGACACTTCCTTGCTTTTTCTTTTTCTACTTAATTTTATCAGTTTGGTATTGTCAAGCCATCTTCAACATGATATATATAATCTGGCTGTATGATAATATTAAACGCTCTGTTTCTGCCTAATGTTAAAGATAAAGTAGTTCCTTCTTCTTGACTTGTGTTTGTGGTAATAATTGTGCCATGTGTTATAGGAACATTTAAAAATCTTCTCTCTTCAACAAAATTCAAGTTATTATCATAAAATCGGATACTATAATCCATTGTATCGTTGGCTATTCCAGTCATAAAAATTTCGTATGTGGCATCTGCAACAAGTGCTAAAAGCGGCGTTTGCCCTTCTGGGCCAATAAAGTGTAAAGCACCAAAGTTCGTTATGGTATTAAAATGTGCGTCTTCACTTGAAAGCCTTTGATTGCCGTCACTTATGGTTATATCTACAGCACTTGTTGCGCTGATTACAACAAATGGGTCAACACCAGCGATATCGCCTTCAGACATTGCGCCAATTCCATAAATAAGCCTAATAATTTCATTGATTACCCTAGGCTGCCTTGTAAGGGCGGTATGCTCATAGTTAAACGATATTGTGTTAATTCTACCATTGATATTTTGACTCCATATGGGAACTGTTCCATCCCCGCGTGTGAAGTTAAGATATTCAATAAAATCACCATTTCGATTGAATATGGTCGTATGCACTGTAGGAATATTATCGCCGACTATAACATGACTGTTAACCGTTTCCATGGCATGAATATCGCCTATAAACGTACTTTCTATAAACTGTGGGGCTCTGTCAAGAAAATTAGCCCGAACAGAAGATGGCACTTGGCTATTTTCAATACCTCTCATAGGCAACATGTTTCTAATAAAGTCAAATTCGTTATCAACATAATCCCAATTTAATGAACTCCACCAAAGCATTCCTGTCCTTTCTCCAACGCCGATATAACGGTAAGGACTTTCAAATGGAAGCATTTGATATGCAGATAACATGTGGGAAGAAACATTCCTAACGCCGTTACGTGGCCCAGGTAGTATAGGAATCTCTACTAAGTTTCCTGTTGCGAAGATATAAGGTACTCTAGGCGAACCCAGAAAAGGTGTACCTAATGTGATAAGTGTATTTATCCTGTCACCATGACCATCAGCAATATATCTGGCTGAAATAAGCCCACCCATACTATGGGCAACGATATTTACTCTGGGCACATTTAGACTGTCGATAAACTCATGTAACCTTACCGCATTATAAGCATTGTCTAAACGCCAGTCATATCCCCAAAAATGAACCATATCGCTTCCAAACTCGGCTCTTAATGCCCTAAGTAAGGTGCGGTATGTATCATTAGCACCATACCCAGTAGAAACAGGGTGAACTGTGTTTATCAAGGGATTCCCATTGACATCTAGTGCAAGTTGCTCTAAATGCCCTTGAAAATGCCATAAAATATTTATCCAAACTAATTGAAGTACCGAATTTGCCGGATTTCTCATTTCAGTCCCAGCAATACCCGGAATAACAATGATAGGAATATTAGGCTCTAAAGTGCTATGAAGCTGATATACTTCATCTACATAAAAAATATCATCTATATCAAAAATATCATCTTCTTGCACGATGTCTTCATATTCTTGATATGGGTAAGATTCTTCGTGTTCTGTATCCAGTGCAAATACAGCCCCAGTAGAAACTTGTAAGAGCATAACGATAGCTAAAAATGCCCCTATCAATTGATTGATACCTTGTTTTTTCATCTCTAATACATCTCCTTTTGATTAACATAGATTTTGTGTTGCTTGCTATTTGAATTGTTCAAGGATTCTTTTGTTTTTACTTATAATTTGTCTATCGCGCTTTGTTTTTTAGCATTTGCAACATCAAATTTACATATATATCGACCTCCTTAAACATATAGACACAAAATACGACATGCTGGTTGCACAATAATAGTCATTTATACAAATAAAAAAGATTGTCTGACTACAGCGCGTATCAAGTAGTCAGACAATCTTTTTACAAATAAATATTTACCATCTTAAAATTATAATCCTGTATTTAATCTGTAACCACACCTTGTGAGAAAATCGCTGCATACAACCCCTTTTTATTCAGCAAATCATGATGCGTACCCATTTCTGCAATGCGTCCTTTGTCAAGCACTACAATTTTATCAGCACTCATAATATTATTTAGATTATGCGTAGTAATAAGAATTGTATGATTTTTCCGTAGGCTTGCAACGGTTTCCATTATGCCTTGTTCAGACTGTGCGTCAAGTGCCGCAGTTGCTTCGTCAAATACCAGTATTGGAGCTTTCCTAACCAATGCACGGGCAATGGCAATTCTTTGTTTTTGCCCTCCTGAAAGTGAGCCGCCTTTTTCCCCACATGAAGTTTTATATCCATCTGGTAACGCTTCAATAAAACTTGCGGCAACAGCCTGATTCGCCGCCTCTGCTACTTCATCTAACGATGTATCAAAACCGACACCTAATGCAATATTTTCTTCTATGCTCATATTAAACAGCTTGCAACTTTGGTCAACATAAGCAAATTTTTTACGCCACGCTTCAATATTTTCTGATAAAAAGCAAGTGTTTCCAATTTTAATATCCAAATCATTTCGCTCATACATACCCATTATGGCTCTAAGCAACGTGGACTTTCCGCTTCCAGAAGCCCCAACGAAGGCAACCATCTCATTTTCTTCTATTTTAAGGGTAACATCATTCAGAGTGTTTTCCACTGCACTTTTATATTTAAAATGCATATGGTCAATATGAATTGTGTACTTGCCATCCCATGTATTATTTTCAAGGGGATAACCCTTCTTGCTATTGATAGCATTGCTAGAAGATGTATTATTATCAACAATAGAGAAAACCCTTTCAGCCGCTGCAAGAGGTGGTTGTAAATTTGCCCAAGCACCACCTATCCGCGACATGCCACTCGCAATTGCCATACACATGGCAGGAACCATCATAAGAGAACTGAACGAAAGTTGTTCTGTTGCTACAAGCCATCCGCCAAATGCGAACACAACACACAGTGTAAGCCAACCTTGTACAGTGGTAAATAAATTTTGCCACGTAGACAAGAACGCCTGACGAAATGACAAAATTTTCAACTTATTATTTTCTGAATCAAAAGCTACCATTGCTTTTTCTTGTATATTAAATGCCCGTATTGTCATTGCCCCGGGGAAGAAACTTGAAATATTTTTTACCGATGCGGCATTTGCAGAAAGTACTTCCTTGCCAAGATTACCTAATGGTTTAGCAAATTTGTATTGAATGAAAAAAGCAAAAACACCCACTGCAACTGCGGCAAGTCCTAGTCTATAATCAATGACGAAAACCACAAGGGAAGCCATTGTTATAGAAATGATACATGATAATAAAGGACTCAATGCGTTACCATACACTTGGGCGGCAGTGTTAGCGTCGGTGTTTATCACTGCAATACTATCACCAGAATGTGTAGACATTGAATTTTCTATACTATTACCAATAAAACACTTAAAAAGTTTATTTTTTAAATCCTTTACCGCCTTAGCATCATTTATGGCGAACCAATACATTGCAGGGGCTGTTATAATCATTGCACCAGCAGTTAATCCTGCAAAAACAAGTGCGGCGATTAGCACATCATCTACATTTAAGTTTAAAATCCCAGATGTTAGCATATTCATAAAAATTGCTCTTATATATGGAAATACAAAACCCTGCGCACTAAACAATACCACACCTATACTGTATGTAAGCATATAGGGACGCATAAATATAAACATTTTAAAAAAATAACGTAATCTACTCGTTTTATGTTCTTTATCCATCGTTTTTTATTCCCTACCCTTCTGGTCAGCTTGCATTGCGGCATGTAACGATTGATATAACGGGCTTCTTGCCAAAAGCTCTGTATGACTACCAATATCAGAAATTTCTCCATTGTCCATAAGAACAATCTTGTGACAAGTTTCAATGACACTTATACGGTGTGCAACCATAATCACAGTCCGTCCTTCCATAAGCGTTTCAAAGATTTCAAGTATATGACTTTCTGTTATTGGGTCAAGTGCAGATGTAGCCTCGTCGAACAACACGATGGGCGCATTTCTGTAAAGTGCCCTAGCAATCGCCAACCGTTGTCGCTGTCCACCAGATAAGTTTTCAGCAGATTCAGATAATAAAGTTTCAAATTTTTCCGGCAAAGTGTTAATGAACTCAAGTATGCCTGCGTCTTCACAGGCTTTGTGAAGCCTATCAATATCTTTATTATCCAGGGGTTTAATTTGACAAGTAATGTTTTCACGTATTGATTCAGAGAATAAAAAACTATCCTGTGGTACATAGGCAAAATCTCTGCGTAAAGCAACCATAGATGTTGTATCCATGTTTTTGCCATTTACAGTGATATCCCCAGATAAAGGCTCATACAAACCTAACATTAACTTTAAAATGGTACTTTTTCCACTGCCGCTTCCACCAACAAAAGCGACTCTGTCTCCTTTTTTTATTTTAAAAGATACATTTTTAAGGGCAAGATTATCGGCTTCATTTTTATAGGAAAATGAAATGCTTTCAAAGCAGACAGCAAAATCACTCTTTACTGGCGTATGTGTGTCTTCTAAAAGACGCTCAAGAGTACCCATAGTATTGTCGTTAAATCTTGTTGCACCTACAGCAGATAACCTCAACTCGCCCAAGCGTTGTGAAAGCACTATAAGCCAGTTGCTGGTGGCGGCGGCAACAGCAGTAAATGCAATAAACTCAGCCATACTCATTCTGTTGTTTATAACGCTTATTCCTGCGGCGACACTAATAAAGAGTGTAGGCGTTGTTGATGCCAAAGCCCCGCTGATTACAAGCTTTGTCAGTGAGAGGATATAGTGCTTTAACGCTTGAAAATACTCATCATAAGCTTCGTTATAGCGGCTTTCTAAAATATTTTCAAGGGAATAGGCAATGACTGTTGATGTGTTTTGAAGAGAATCATTCACCACTGCATTAAAGCGAGCAGTACCTATAGATATTTGTTGTGCCTTTTTTTGTATTGGAGCAGACATTTTGTACTGCATAAAAATAAATATAGGAAACACACCAAAAAAAATTAGTGTATAAGTTATATCAATCGTTAGCATATATGCAAATGATATGACTGCCGATATGATATCTGCGACTAATTTTAAACTGTGTGCTGTAATAAACTCTACAGCTTTTGGCAAGTCATTTGTGTAAATAGAAATTGCTTCGCCGCTATTTTTCTTTTCAAACTTAGAAAAAGGCAAATATACAAGGTGTCTGCTAAAAATTTTTCTCAATTTGTATCCAAAATTTCCTGCAAGCCTACCTGTAAAAAGAACAGAAAGCCCAGACGCAAGTGCTTGAACTACTGTAATGACAGTTAAAACGATTAGAAAATGAATAAGTGTTGTAATGTCAAAATCCAAAGCAGCTTGACCCATATCACCTGTAAGGCGCATGACTAATACACTACATACAGCAGTTATTGTGGTTACAATAATATAAAATACAGCAAACTTTGAAAATTTTTGATTATTATTTTTAAGTGTTCTAAAAAAAGTTTTGATACCATCACCTCCGTTATAACTTCGCTATTTTATAAGTAAACTTTCCATTGGTCCAGCATTTTTAAAGTATGGATTATTAAACCCCTTATTAAGATAGTTTACCAATGATAAATGTTCAGCACTGCCTACGATAAATGATTGTAAGTTTTTTGTTACATTTTCAATCATTTTTTTTCTATAGATATATGCAAATGATTGAAAATTATTTTCCAGCGGGCAATAGTCATTACCATATAGCTCAACCTCCCTATACTCAACAGGATAATTTTCTATTCTAAGTCTATTCATCTTTTCATGAAGAGATGAATCAATGATTGATGGCTTTTCTTTAACTACATTATCACTTATTAAAAACGAATCATCCATAAGATTGTAACAAGCGTAAGCGCGTTTATCAGGAAAAACTGCGATTACCCCTGATGCACCACAAACATATACTTTCTTCTTTTGTTTTACTATGTTGCTAATGGTGAGTAATACATTATTTTCATAGATATATTGCATTTCATCTCGGTTCCTAATTGAGTCAAAAATTGAGTCTATAAAAGTCGATTGTTCTTCTAATAATTTTTCAGAATATTCGACAATATCTTTCTGTGAGCCGTTTAATGCATATGCAGGATTTATCTTGTATACAGCAGAATATTTTGATAAAAAATCAGAAATATCACGAATTGATTTGCCATGGTCAATTCCTCGTTCATCTAATACACTAATTAAGGCGCATTTGTAATCGTTTCCTTTCAAAATATTAAGATTATCGATTACGTTATTAAAGCAATCTCCCCCGTCTTTTGCTATTCTGGATGAGTTATGTATTACCTTTGGTCCATCAAGAGATATATTTAAAATAATGTTATTGTTGATAATTGAATTGATTATCTCTTGATTAAATGGCAAATAAGCATTGGTTGTAAAAGCAAATCTAACACTCCCATCGCTAAATTTTGATTTTTGAGATATTACACTATTTATCAAATCCATCTTCAACAAGGGTTCGCCACCAAAAAAACTGACATAAGCTATGTTTCTTGCTTTGGAAATACTCATTAAGCATTCAACAATATCTTCAGCAGAAGACCATTCAAATGATGACGATTTCACATCTTCTGGAATTAAGCCTTTGCCTGAATTATTCATACAGTACTTACAGTCTAAATTGCATTGTGTTGTTAACACTATAGTTACAAAAATATTTTCCATGTATTTTTTAAACAGCATATTTAAAAATTGCTGTTATTCCTCCCTTTTAATAAAAAATTTAATTTTTTATTTTTTAAATACGCTTCCTACAACTACTCCGTAAAAAGCATATCCATAAGCAATACTAATCTCATGGATATGCCCATCATCACAAAATACAATTTAAAACCATTAAATTTCTATTTAAACATTATGCACCTGTAAAACAAATAAAGCATTCGGAATCATGTTGACCTCCAGCAACTCCCAAAAGTTCATCATCACTTAAAACAGATTTTTTAAGTATAGCTTCATACTCTAAAATTTCATCTTTAGAGAAGTCAAGCCCAAGACCATCGTTAATTTTTGTCATAGCTTCATCCAGTCCAAGGGCAAAAATATTTTGCGCATGTTCTCTGTCTGAGTTAAAAAACTCTGTGATTTTGTTTGCTCTTTCTTGTGTTAGTTTTGCCATTTTGATTCCTCCTATAGAATATAATTTTTTATGTCAACGCCTTTTATGAGGACATTGCATATAATGTTAGTTGATTCCAAAATACTACTATGAATATTTTGGAAGTCTGAAAGATAGAAGAGAAATGAGTACCATTGAGATAAATGTTAGTATGTGAAGTGTATACTACAGAAGTTAAACATGTTATGTAATGTAGTATCTTACATATGTTTATGTAGTAATCTAAAAAAGTTTTGATACCATCGCATTCTTTATCACTTAAACATTTTGTAAGTGAACTATCCATTACTCCAGCATCATCACAAATTTATTTGCCCACTTTTTACTTGTAAAATAGAGAAACATTGAAATGACAAACACCATAACACCAATAACATTGGCAATGCCAATCAGTGAAGAGGTAATATTACAGGCTGTACGCTCTACTGTTCCAAAGATGTCCGTTACGCCTCCTGTGCTTCCACCAGTATTGCCTCTTGTTGCATAAACACTTTGTACCATACCCAGCACAAATATTATGCTCATAGTAAAAAATCCTTTAATTTTGTTGCCTAGCTTTGCTTTTTGTTCCTTCATGAAGTCCTCCTTAAAACAAAAAAGGGAAGAGCAAAAATGCTCTCCCTAGAGTAATGTGATATCTTTGTTTAGTTACAGTTATTACTTATTTCAAAAATCTAAATCGCTGTGTGACGCTATGCGTGTCAGCAAAAGCACTAATCCATCTTTGTCTGTTTTGCGATACACCAACAACCAATCTGGCGTAACATGGCATTCTCTGTAACCTTTCCAATTTCCACTTAATGGGTGGTCACAGTGTTTTTCAGACAAAGGTGTATCGTTAGCCAACATATGCACAATATCACGCAATAACACAAGGTCTTTGCCTTGCTTTTTTGCCTTCTTATAGTCACGACGATATTGAGTAGAGTACTAAATATCACGCTTATTCTTCATCGTCATCACTATCTAAATCTGCAAAAAGCTCCTCTGTAGTAGAGAATCGCTTTCTACACAGGAACAGACAGTCTCTTACGAGGCTGTCTGTTTTTTAGTCATTCACTTGACAAAATCCTGTGACATAGTGTATTATCAATATTGAAATATAAGTGTATTCATTGTGGGCAGCCTTGCTATGTATTTAGCAAAGCTGCCCTCCTCCATTTTAGGGTATATTACTATAAACATTTGAACATCTTACATATTAAAAGGGGGTACTTATTTGAATAGACAAGAAGCACTAAAGCGTTTTTCATCCCAAAATAAAAATGCACAAAATATTTCAAAACCCCGCAGGCGTGGCATTTCCCCCGATGCGCAAATGAATGCAATGCAGTACCACCTTCCCGAAAGCCGCCCCCAAAGAAAACGCCCTCCAAGGCGTGAAATTTACCTGACAGACAATGAGCCAGAAATACCAGAAGCAGAAAATATGAAAGACCCTGCGCCCCCACCAACACCCCCTATAAAAAGTAAAAAGTCAAAACTAGCCATGGTCTCAGTCATCGTACTGGTGCTTACCTTAGGTGGAATACTTGTTGGGCTGGTGATATTAACACAAGACTTTTTGGACGATTTGCCAGTGCGTGCCGCAAATGACGATATTGAAAATATATATTCAGATGAAATATATCCATACAATCCATTGGAATATGTGCCTGAAGCATATCCCGACTATAATTTACCACCACTAGATAGACAGAAATGGTGGACAGCATATGGCGAAACACCAGAGACTGATACGCTTGACACATTTTTTTCAACCATAGGCAATAATGTATCTGTATTTTTTATGAATCTGGACACGGGTTTCACCTATACCCACAATCCTGAACGGGTGTTTTTTGCTGCCAGCTTGTCAAAATCTAATCACGCACTATACATGTTTAACTTGGCAGAACGGGGCTATATCAATATGCACGAAATGCATAACTACACCGCCGAAGACCGCTGGGGCGGTACAGGTGTTTTGCGCTTTATGGACGTTGATACCCCTTTCACTACACGAGAGCTTCTTGGGTTTTCAATTCGTGAATCAGACAATGCAGCTTATCGCATGTTAATTAGACAAACAGACGGGGCAGAATTTTCCTACCGTCACTTTGTTTCAGAAATTGGCGCAAATACACGAATGGTTCAAAATATAATTTCACAAAATACCAATGCCTATGATGCAGGGCTTTGGATGCAAGCAATTTTTAATTATATTGAATCAAACAGCCTATACGGGCATTATTTCAAATACGATTTAATGAATACATCTCAAGTATCTCACCCATATTTTGAGCGATGGGAAGGCTCTTACGGACGGGGCGGTGAAGTTAATGTCAGCATGATACAGGCAGATTATCCCATGGCAAGAAAATATGGCTGGGCGCGAAATGCCTTTCACGACGCAGCCATAGTATATGCGCCATCACCATATATATTGGTGATTCTATCCAATATGGACAGAGGCGCACATGATTTGTTTGAAGAAATTTCTTTGGTAATGCAGGATTTTAATTATCAATGGTTTAGTGCTTTTTTTGCACAGTCATAGCCATGATTGAAAATCATCTCAAAATTTTCTGGAGTAGGGGAGTTTAATGTGGTCGGGTAGTCCTGTGCAGGATGCCCGATTTTTATGTATCGCCCATGCCCACGGTTTACAACAGTTGATTCAAACTCCCGCGCCCGCAAAGCGTCTACCTGTGACATGGCAATATCCAATAATCGTTTAAGATTTTGACTTGGCCGCCCTCGTTCTTGTGTGCCAATAGACGCAGATGCATTGGATACAATTAAAAAATCAATTTCCTTGTCCAATCCCTTGCCAATCTTATGTAATGCTTCAACACCTAAGTTATCATAAACGCCCCCATCCCAAAGGGCATAATGATTTTTTATAGGCATTTCATCTTGACTTCCTGCTTTATCTTTAGTAAAACGCATACCATCCGTGTTTAAAATATATGGGCCAATCAACACAGGAAAAGCCGCAGACGCAGCAATCATGTCAGCAATAGGAATCGTGGGTTTTTGTACATATCCAGTAGAGACATCCCCCATATAATCACGTCTAAAGCGGAAAGGCTTGCCTGTTTCAAAATTGGTGCAGTTTATCTCCCAAAAAGGGAAGGGGGGCAAGTTTTGTAAGTTACCTGTTATCCCCCATCGTTCTGTAAGCATATGTGAAAGTAAAAGTACACGATTATGCCAATATGCAGGGTGAATAGGCAGTTGCATGAGTGATGACGCTTGTATATTTTTTTCAATAATTAACTTGCGTACATCTTCTTTTACATGGTTGAGGAAATCCTTTTCACTGGGCCATGTATTACCGTTGATCGCAAAAATTGCACCAATGCACAAACTTGCCCCAGATACGGATGAAATACTGGTAATATTGCGAAAATATTTTCTATCAGCCAAATAATGCAACACGCCTAAGTGAAAAATGGCGGCACGAATCCCCCCGCCAGACAATGCTAAACCGATACGTTTCAAATGTATTTACCTCTTTCTCTGGTCTAATATTAAATTTATGCTAAGACCTATAGCCACCAGAACTCCACCTATCAAATTGCGAGAAGAAAATTCACTTGAAAGGAATATATCAATGAGTATGCCCGAAAATACCTTACCAATAAAAATAAGCAAAGTCAGATAAAATGCGGAAATTTTAACCACAGTTATATTACTAATCCAAACCACACTTAATCCAAGGACACCGCCAAGATAAATATACCAATTGGGTGAAAGTGCAAATTCAGCCCAAATGATTTCTCCGCGTCCAAGTATCAGAAATACAGGAATTGCTACAATCAGCCCAATAAAATAGTTAAAAAATGAACTCACTTGTACGCTTGTCCTATCTGAAAGCTTTGCATTGAATGTGCGAGACATCACAATGCAAATACCTGCAATAAAAGAAAGCGTTACAGCGACAATCTCAAAATCAGTAATCATTGATACAATACCTGCAATGATTAGCGTCAACCCAATAAGTTTTTGCTTAGTAAATGGGTGCTTAGGCATTCCAAATAAACCGCATTGGTCGATAATAAGCCCTGTAACACTTTGTCCAAGAAGCCCAAGTGCAAGTAAAGCACTTACACTAATTCTGCCAAAAGCAATATTATTAGATACAGTGGTAAGTACACCAATTGCACCGCCAAGGTATAAAAACCATGTATGCCCCTTTGCAAATGGATTCTCCCTTTTAACAAGTACAACCAGTGAAATAATTATCAGCCCAACAATATGAATCATTACCGTGGCAGAATATACCCCATAAAATGCGGTAAGTCCACCATTGACTGCAACCATGAGCGTAATTAAAACACCCGTAAGCAATGATAAAAAATAAAACAAAATCCCCACCTCTTTCTGTTATTGATTATAACAGACAAAATGGCAAATAAGGTGCTAACATAAAAAAAACACCACTTTTTCATCTTAAAAAGTGGTGTTTTTTATCTTATGATTTGATAGTTATTCTTGCAACAAGAATTTTTCAATATCTAATAAGAGTGTTACATCATCGCCAACCTTGCCAATATTTCTAATAAATTGATTTGAAAAGTTTAACTTTGCACTTGGCGGAGGTGCAATTTGAGCTTCTGGAATGATAGTCGTTTCTTGCACTGCATCAACAACGAAGCCTAAAATATATTCGTTGTAAACAACAACAATAATACATGTGTCAGTATCATGTTCTTTAAAAGGTTTACCAAAACGCTTGCGCACATCAAGCACACCAATAAGCTCTCCGCGAAGGTTTATAATCCCTTCAACGTAGTTAGGCATTTCGGGTACTTTTGTAATGGCGCACATGTTAATAATTTCTTTTACATATGCAATTTTTATACCATACTCTTCCTCATCAATGGTGAAGGTGAGGTACTGGTCTTTCATTGTATCATCTGTTTCATTTTCCTCAAACAAATCTTTAACTTCAGCCATACATCTCGCCTCCTCTATTTATCAAAGAATCCAGCAACATCAATGATTAAGCTTATATCACCATTGCCAAGTAGTGTACAGCCACTTAAACCATGCACTTTTCTAAAATACTTTGGCATAGGTTTAACAACTGCTTGTCGTTGCCCAATCAAATCATCTACAAGTAAACAAACAACTTGGTCACCATCTTCAAGCATAATGAGTGTACCATCACAAATGTCAGTTTTTGCACCTTCTATATTAAAATATTCATGCAAGCGGACAATGTTAAATATTTCACCGCGCTCAGTTATCATTTCATTACCATTTGGGTCCATGAAAAGGCTTTCTGGCTGGGCTTTAAAAGACTTTATAATGTGAGCAATAGGGATTGTATACTGGGAATTAGCAACCAATACGCTCATCCCATCAATAATAGAAAGTGTTAAGGGGATTTTTAAGGTAAAGGTTGTTCCTTCACCAGGAACAGAGTCTACAAGTGCTGTACCATTAACAATTTCAAGATTGCTGTTGACAACGTCCATACCCACACCACGCCCTGAAAACGCAGTCACTTGGTCATTTGTGGAAAAGCCTGGTAAGAAAATAAATTGCTGAATTTCTTTTTCAGTATATTCATTGTCAGGTCTGTTTACAAGACCATTTTCTTTGGCCTTTTTAAAGACTTTCTCCGTATTGATTCCGCGCCCGTCGTCTTTAATGATGATGAGTACATCACCACCAGCGTTTTTGGCTTCTAATAAAACACGGGCTTTCGTAGGCTTGCCAACATTTCTGCGCTCTGACGGAGACTCTACACCATGGTCAATAGAGTTTCTGATAATATGCATGATAGGGTCGCCGATATGCTCAATAATGGTTTTATCAACTTCGGTTTCTTCACCAACAATATCAAGTTGAACATCCTTGTCAAGTTGACGGCACATATCACGCACGATACGGTGCATACGGAAAAATGTTGCAGAAAGGGGTACCATGCGCATAGACATAACGGTTTGTTGCAGGTTAGATATAATACCCTGTAAATGACGGGTTTCCTTGTGGAAACTGTCAAGTTGTAATCCTTCAAGTTCAGAATTTTGCGTTACCATTGCTTCAGATATAACAAGCTCGCCCATCAAATTAAGAAGCGTGTCTAATTTATTGACATTAACACTTATCATAGAAGATTGCGCACTTGATTTGCTTTTTTGAATTTCTTGTGCGGCCGCTTCTTGTGCAGTCAATGGCTGACCTTGTGCGCTGTTACCAACAGCAGCAGGTGTAGCCACAATAGGCGTTTCTTGTACAGGTGCAGCAATATCCTCAACAACAGGCGCATTGGCTGTTGATTCGGTAGGTTCTGTTGCAATGGCACCTTCGCGTTCAAGTTTTAACTCACGCAAATATACTGTTGAAGCAAGATGGTCGTATAAAAAATCATAGTCTTTTGCACTTGTAAATTCTAATATAAAACCATCTTTTCGGATGAGGGGTATTGTTTCTTCATCAATAACATCTTCTGGAATATGCGTTATATCCGCAGCGATATCTTGCAAGTTGTGAACTAGAGTGTATGCACGGATATTTTCCATTTCGCAACCTTCATCGAAGTGGATTTTTGCCTTATATCTAGTCAAGCCACCTGTAGCTTGTGCTTGATTTATAGGTTCAACAGATACAGGCATTTCAGGCGTAGGTTCACCACTTACCGTAGTAGGCGATTCTGTAGGCGTATCATCTACAGGTGCAATACCTTTGATTTGCTTCAAAAAGATTTCAATCGTTTTTGCAAGGTCTGTACCGTCCCCGTCAGCTTTTTGGCCACCTTGAATCTTGCTAAGTTCCCCCTTGACGAAATCCGCACCGCTTAAAACGTGGTCGGACAAAGTTTTAAAGTCAACATTTTGAGGTTGTTCTTCGCGCAAGTAGTAAAATAAATCCTCAATAGAGTGGGATACACCTGCAATATTGTCAAACATCATCATTGCAGACGACCCTTTGATTGTGTGCATGATTCGGAATATTTCGTTAATTTGGTCCATGTTATATTCCGATTCACTTTGAACTATTGTTGATTCCAATTGGTCTACAAGTTGCGACATCTCAAAAATGAACATCTCAAGCATTGACTCTCTGTCGAAGTCAGTCATTCCGTGGTCACCTCTCTCTTTCCCCTACTATTAAACTACATTAAGCAATCAAAAACAAGTGTTTTTTATGTGATTTATAATAAAATCACAGATTTAGTATATTATTTTACTTTAAAGGCTTTCTATAAACCGCAGGTTTAATATATTCATATCCAGAACCAGTATTACTAATCGACTCTGAATGACCTATGAATAAGTATCCTCCAGGCTCGGTAACATCAAAGAATTTCTTAACCACATCGTTTCGTGTGACATTATCAAAATATATCATAACATTACGGCAAAAAATCACGTGGAACTTCTTTTTGAAGCGGAATGCATCCATTAAATTTAACTTACGGTAGATAATTTGCTTTCGGACAGCATCCGCAACTTGACTTAGCTGGTTGTCCACTTTTTTAAAATACTCTTTTTCCCAGCCTTTAGGCAGGGTACTGAGTGAGCTAGTAGGGTATTTTGCATTGACAGCTTTATCTAACACATTTGCAGAAATATCTGTTGCGAGTATTTGCGTATTCCAGCCTGTTTCATTGATTTTTTTAAAATACGCTTGTGTAAGAATCTGCAAAGTCACAGATTCCTCACCAGACGAACATGCCGCACACCATAGCCGCAAGTCTTTCTGGGTATTGTACGTATCGGATATATAAGGTAAAACATTATCACGATAATAGTCAAAGTGGTCTGTTTCGCGCATAAAAAATGTGTGATTTGTGGTGATTTTATTGACGAATCTTTGTAGTTCATCACCAGATTTATCCCGAAGCAATAAATCAAAATAGTCCGAAAAATTTTCCATGCCAAGCTCTTGTAATGTTGAGCGCAATCGTGAATGCACAAGGGTTTTTTTTTCATCGCTTAAAGAAATACCATAGTTTGCTTTAATATAGTCTCTAATTTTATTAAACTCTGCCGTAGACAAATCTTTCATGGTTATTATTCACCTATAATCGTTTTCTGTTATCATATCATATAATTATATTTATTGGAACAAGAGAGGATGATTTTATGTTTGCATTGGGTGCGATTGTTGAATTTAATCCCTTTCATCTTGGGCATAAGGCACATTTGATAGAATCGAAGGCAATTTCTGGCTTGCAGAAAATTGTTGCAGTCATGAGCGGAAACTTTGTACAAAGGGGTGAGCCTGCCATCTGTGATAAATGGACACGTACTAAAATGGCTTTAAGTGAAGGGGTAGATATCGTCATTGAATTGCCCTTGCCTTATGTGATTGGCGGGGCAGATTATTTTGCACGTGGAAGTGTGGGTTTACTTGCCGCCACTGGAATTGTGGACGTATTCAGTTTTGGAAGCGAATGTGGTGACCTTACAGCGATTATGCGCGCAGGGAAAGTATTGGCAGAAGAGCCAATGATATATAAAGAAGCATTGCATCGCGCATTAGATAGTGGGGCAAGCTTTGCATTCGCACGTGGTACAGCGTTGGCGTGTGCCCTAGACAGTGTTGATTTGCCTGAAGGTTTATTAGATAAACCGAATAATGGACTTGCCATAGAATATTGTAAAGCTTTATATTTGCTGGGAAGCCCAATGGGTGTTTTTACTACCCATCGTGTAAGCGGCGGCGTTTCGGCTACAAAAACCCGCGCCGCTTTTAAAGCAGGGGAAGATGTGCGTGCATGGCTACCTGAATCAGCCTACAAAATGTTGATAGGCAGTATTGGAGAAACTGCTTCACTTGATGATTTTAGTGATATCTTTAGATATATGGTATATCGTGCAGATTCCACACTTTCTGAAGGGTTAGAAAATAGATTTCGCCGTTTTTGCGGTGAACATAAAAGTATATCTGATTTGCTTGTTGCTGTAAAGACAAAAAGATATACTTTTACAAGATTACAAAGAACAGTTTTGGGTATCATTTTAGGCATTGACAAAATGAAGCTAAATTTTTATGAGCAGTATGGGGGATTGCAATATATAAGAGTGCTTGGTTTTAGACGAGAAAGTGCAAATTTGCTTAGTGAAATGACAAAGAAAGCATCATTGCCTGTGATGACAAATGGCGCGGCTTTGGATAATATTTTATCACAAGGGGGCGCGGCAGCAGATATGCTTGCGAAAGAATTGGAAGCAGGGGATATTTATAGATTGGCTTCTGGGGCTTCTGGTGGATTTAGAAGTGAACGTGCTATGGGTGTTGTGGTGGTTTGAATGGTCATGAGTATTTGATGAGCTATGATTTTTTTGTTTATTATGCGCTGAATTATTTGTTCTAAGTCAGTATTTACAACTTGGTCTAATAAATTACCTAGTGTGACCAATGATTTGTTTTCCTCAGTTAAAGCCAATGTGATAGCATCGGCAATGGGGATATTGGTATTGATTTTGATTTCTTTTGGCGTGTGATTGTGGTTAAAATGCGTTGAAATTAGGGAAATATATTGATTTTGACGTTGTTCAGAGTCCTTTGCTAAAGTGGCAAGGGCTTTTTTTATAGGTTCATGTTCAGAAGACTCTGCAAAATGTGTATAAAATATGTGTGCATTTCTTTCATCTTGAGATAAATTTTCTAAAATATTACAGAGGGATTCAGGGAAAATGACAGACGTATTTTCTAGTTTTTCGGGTAATTTATCTACTGGTGCTGGTTGAGATGAGGTGGTGATTGGGTTTTTTGGAATGTGTCCATTGTCTTGTAGCAAGCGCATGGTTTCATCATCTAATGGTTCATAACGTACGCCGTCAGGTAATGCTTTGTTTACACGGCGAAATTCTGCCGCCGCCGCTTCTGGTGGCACGGGCATGGGTTGATTTTGTGGCTGTGGCTGTGGTTGTACTGGCGGCTTCTGTTGTGGTTGCGGAATCATTGGCGTACGGGTGGTTGGCGGTGCAGGAGATTTTTGAGGGGTGGCTTGTACATTACTGCGTGAAGGATTGTAGAAAGGTTTTTCCTGTGTCGTTTCTAAATGAGGTTGTTGTTGCTTATGGTCTGGGAATCTTCGCTGTTGCATACGCATTGCAAATGGATTTGGGGTGCGTGGCAAAGGCATAGTATACCTCCAATAAAATTAGCTTTGGTGGTATTCTATGCCTTTTTTGTTGTGGATGTGCTAGTTTGATTCTTTCAGAAGTTTTGAATGGGCAGCTTGATGGAGTTTGAGTAGTTCTGGTACATCAAGTGCATAGGGGCAATTGGCTTTACAATGCCCGCAGTTTATGCAATCGTCTATGCGGCGCATATTTTCTGTCCATTCAGGGGTTAGGAAATTTGGTGCATACATTCGGTTGAGCAGGAATTTCATGCGTGCTGCCATAGGGATAGGAATTTTGGCAGGACAAGGCAAACAATAGCCGCAGGCACGGCAGAATGTTCCTGCCAGTTCTGCACGGTCATTGTCAATTGCTTTTTGTAAAGATTCATCAAGGGTTGATGGATTTTTTTCGTATGCAATGATTTCTTCAAGTTCTGTCATCTTTTCTATACCCCATATGGGGATAACATTATCAAACTGACGAAGAAATGCAAATGCAGCTTTTGCATTGGTTAAAATGCCGCCGCACAGGGCTTTCATTCCTAAGTAGCCAATGTTTTTTTCCTTACAAAGCTTTGTAAATTCAATTTCTTCTGGATTTGAAATATGGGAAATTGGAAACTGCATTGTATCGTATAAGCCAGATTCTACTGCTTCACGTGCAAGGTCTAAACTGTGTGCTGACATGCTGATAAATCGGATTTTGCCTTGGGTTTGCGCTTTTTTTAAGGTGTCATACATTCCATCTTCTCTATCAGGGTAGGGGACAAAGTCGGGTTTATGGAATTGAAATACGTCGATGTAGTCTGTTCTTAGTTTAGTTAAGCTATTTTCTAGGTGTTTTGTCAATTCATCAGGTGTTTGCGCCCCTGATTTTGTACATATCACAATGTTTTTACGAACATCATGTAGGGCTGTACCAATGCGGTCTTCGCTAGTGGTGTAACCATTGGCAGTGTCATATAGGGTGATACCGCTTTCATATGCACGGCGTAAAATGGCAGTGCTTTCCTCATAGGTAATGCGTTGAATCGGTATGCACCCAAAACCTGTACGGCTTACTTTTAGTCCTGTACGTCCAAAAATTACCTGCTCCATAAAAAAACCTCCGTGTATTTTTGCATTTATAGTACCATCCTTGTCATATAAATGCTATAATTTGCCTTGAAATTTTCTTAGGAAGGGTTTTGATATGAAAAAAACTTTATTTTTCCCGTTGGTGCTTATGATTGTTTTGGTATATGCGCCATCAGTATTTGCAAGTGAGTTTAGGTTAGGAAATTTTTTTGGAGAAAGTCCACTGCCATTTATATTGACTTTGGATAGTCAGCCAGATGATATCTCTGGTTGGAACTTTGGCGCAATTTCATCCAGAACATACACCATTGGTGAGGGCACAACCTTGCGGCTTCAAGCCGTGGCTGATGATGGCTTTTCTTACAGTGTTTTTCTTATGGAAGGTTCTCATAGAACCACCCTGTTTGAAGGTATCATTGCAACTCAGCTTAATACAACACATGTATTTAATACCCCAGGTGTGTTTTCCCTTGGGATTTCTGGCACAAACTTGTTGACATTACAATCTGGTGATATTTTTCTGGCTAATTTTATTGTTGTTGCTGAACCTGATTTGCCAACGGGTGACGAGTTTCTTTGGGATATGGAAAACTGGGATAATTTAAGTGAAGCTGATAGGCTCATTGTGGATGCCTTTGCAAACAATAATTTTGGTGCTTTTGATAATGACACCAATATGCAAATAACCCACTGGCGCAATTTCCGTCAAACAGGCATGATGCCCGATGCGTTTTATGACGCGTTTGTTGCAGAAATTGTGAATGAATGGCAAATGCAATTTGGCTTTGGACATGCAACAAATGTACAGGTTTCAACCCTGTGGCGATGGGATAACCCTCTTGAAGCCACACATATTTCTTTTGAAATGCCAGGGGGCTTTCATTTTACCATGCATGGAAATATGCCAGTGTTGTATCGTTATTCTGGGGCGGGTGGGGAAGTGACCCTACCACAGCTTATCAATGCACATGGGCAGATTATTACCTACATCGTTGATAGCAGTATGAATTATAGTTTAGTTGTGCTTGATTCTGGTATTATACAGCAATTAGTTATTCCTGATGGAACAGCACATGAAATAGAAGCACACGCTTTTTCTGATGGACGCATAGTGACTGTAACCATTCCAGGGGATGGCAGGATTCAAGTACACTCAAACGCATTTGCCAGAACCACCACAATTTATATCCAAGAAGGGTCTTTTGCTTCCACTTTAAACTGGGGCGACGCAAGGGTGGTTATTGTGCCGGAATTTGAAGCAGAACCCATGAGTGTATCAGTAGACGGAGAGGCAATGAGTGCCTATTCTATTGGCGGTGTAGCCCATGTTGGATTAACGGCTTTGGCAAATGCATTGTTTGAAACGGATTATGCTTTTAGCTTCGCCTTTGATACTGCCAGCGGAACACTAAGTTTATTTAGTACAGGCGGCGTGGCTTCTGCACAAACAGTTTCCACTTTGCCTGATGCAATTTTGTTTAATGGGGCATCATTAGAAATTTCTGCACGTGTCATCAATGATGTCCTTCATTTATCTTTACCATCGCTCATTGTGGCTTTAGATTTGAATGTTCAGCAAATTGGCGGAACATTTAATATTATTGCCGCCCAAGATTTAGATGAGCCTGTTGAAGAAGATGAGGATTTATATGATGAAGCAGATGAACCCCAAAGTATACCGCCCCAATATATACCCCCTGGTTCATCTGGCGGTATCAATGTATTGGTCGTTATTCTCATCTCCCTTGGTTCTGTTTTGGCTGTTGGTGGTGGAGTTGTCGTGTTTTTGATTATATTAAAAAAGAAGCAAGATAGTGCGGTAAAGCCTGATATTGCTTCTGATGATTATGACTATGAATATGATGACGATAATTATAATTGAGTAGTTCATGCTTTTCTAATACTTTTGCCGCAATACTGCGGCTTTACATATATAATCTACACATTCCGTTTTCATAATTTTGATTGATTTCAGCATAAAGATTATTGTAAAAATCCATCATTGCTTGTTGACGGATTATTGCAATTTTTCTTGCATATTCGGTAAAGAATACATCATATACTTTTTTCAATTTGAAATTATATTCTTGAAAAAACGATGTGCTGTTTTTGTCGCTGGTTTCTGTGATAATTTTATTATTTTCGTCAAGGGTGTAAAGTGGTGCAGCGGTATGCCCTTCATATTGCAGTGTACGGGCTATGCCTATAGCACCAGTTACATCTAATTTATCTGCGTCAAAAAGAATTTTTGCTTCGATAGATTCAGGGGGATTATCACTGCGGTATCTATGTTGTTGGATACATTGTTTTACGTGGAAAGCTTTTTCTTCTGCCCAGTGTTGTAATTTTAGAAAATCATAAGCGATTTCCCCGCCATGTTGTGCGTGGCAAACACTGGGGTTTTCAAATTGCGCCTCACGTCCAATATCATGAAGTAATGCGGCGGCGATTAACACATCCATATCAATATTTTCTTCATAATTAGCAATGTCAACTGTTGCATTTAATACTCTGTAAACATGGTGGATATCATGCGCGCTGTCGCTCATTTTGCTAATCATAAATGTTTCAATGTTGTTGTATTCATGTTTCTTCATGAAGGCATAGCTCCTTTACAAATGCTTTACCATAATATAGTCTTCGTGACCTGCATGGTCAAGTTTTTCATCTGTTATCACATACCCTAAGCGTTGATAAAACCTCGTGGCAGGGTTATTTTTTTGTACAGAAAGCGATGTGCGGGTATAGCCGCTTTTGCGAAGCAATTGAAACAGATGTGTCATTAACTTTTCCCCAATACCTTTTCCCCGAAATTCTGGCAAAACGGAAATGGCTAGTTCAGGGGTTTCATCATCAATATTTCCATAGGCAGGGATTATCCGTGTCCATGCTGCACCTATAATTTTTCCACTTTCTTCTGCAACTACACCTGTGTCATGTTCTTTTCCAAAGTCCTTGATATAAATGAAAATTTCTGGTTCAAAAATTATTTTACGTTCAGGTATTGCCTCTCCTTGGGGGATATAAATGGCATGAAACAAAAAATCTTCTAACAAGGGATAGTCTTTTGGTTGTATTGTGCGAATATTCATGATTTTATACTCCTATCGTTTATCCAGTTTACGGGAAATCATTTGACCTATCCCTTGGATTATTTGCACTAAAATAACCAGAATGACAACCACGTACATTAAAATATCTGTACGGTGGCGTTGTAAGCCATAGCTGTTTGCCAAATGTCCAAGCCCACCGCCGCCAACCATGCCTGCCATTGCAGAAAATGTAATCAAATTGATGATAAGCAACGTAAAGCCGCCAACAAGTGCAGGGGCACTTTCTGGTAAAATAACACGAAAAATAATTTGTCTAGTGGTTGCACCAGCGGCAGTGGCGGCTTCAATGATACCATGGCTAAGTTCATTTAATGCACTTTCAACCACACGAGACATAAAGGGAATTGCCGCGATAGTAAGGGGTACAATGGCGGCAGTGCGTCCAATGGATGTACCAACAATGTGCTGAGAAAGTGGAAAAACCAAAATTATCATCACAACAAAAGGAATGCTTCGCCCAATATTTACAATGATACCGACAAAACGATTGACAAAAGCCACAGGATGAATACCGTTAGGCTGTGTAATGTAGAGTAAAAGTCCAATAAGCATTCCAAAAATAATAGCAAAAAGTGATGCGAAGCCTACCATGTACATGGTGTCAATAGTCCCTTGGATAAGTGTTGGTATGATGTGATTTGTATAACCTTCAAAAGTTTGATGTCGTCCTCCAGAAAGGATATACGCTAGATTATCCCAATCAAGCATGGTTGCTTAACACCTCAATTTCTACCCCGTTTTCCTTAAATGCATTTAAGGTTTTTGCTAAAATTTCTTCTTTGCCTAAAATCTCTAAAATCAGTGAGCCAACCATTGTACCCCCTATAGACTCTATATTTCCTGACAAAATAGATAATTCTACATTGAATTTTCGTGAAATTTCATAAATAAATCCTTTCCGCGCCGCTTCGCCAATAAATGTTGCGCGGCAAATATGCCCGCCTTGAGGTGATACTTCAAATACAGAATCAGGCGGCCAAAAGAAACGCTTTGCTGTAGGGGTTTTAGGCTTTGTAAGTACATCAAGCACATTGCCGCTTTCAATAATTTCTCCATCTTCCATGACGGCAACATGTGTACATATTGCTTTGACAACATCCATTTCGTGGGTAATAACCAAAAAAGTTACCCCTGTTTCCGCGCCAATTTTTTTAATTAACGATAAAACGTCCCGTGTCGTGTCAGGGTCTAATGCAGACGTTGATTCATCACAAATGACAAGCTCTGGTTCAGCAACTAAAGCGCGGGCAATGCCTACACGTTGCTTCTGCCCGCCAGAAAGGGTGGCAGGGTAGGCGGCTGATTTTTCTGTTAGCCCAACAATTTCAAGTAGTTCATTGACGCGAGACTGTATAAAAGAAGCCCGTTTACCTGCAATTTTTAAAGGGAAGGCAATATTATCAAAAACTGTAGCATTCATGAGTAAGTTAAAATGTTGAAAAACAAAACCCATTTTTTTACGAATTTCACGAAGTTTCGCACCTTTTAACTTTGTAATATCAATGCCGCCCAAGAGAATTTCCCCGCTATCGGCTTTTTCAAGGACAGAAACGCAACGTGCAAGGGATGTTTTTCCTGCACCAGAAAGCCCAATAAAACCAAAGATTTCGCCTTTATTAACGGTAATACTTACATTTTTTAATGCATGAAAATTACCTTGTTTTACAGCATATGTTTTGCTTAAATTTCTTACCTCAAGCATGTAAAATACTCCTTCCACATGGGTCATGTTCACATTTTAAAGCTTATCTTTCGTGACAAGTTCTTAGAAATAGGGTATAATATGATGTAAAAGTTGTCAAATAAGGAGGAAAAGAAAATGAAAAAGCTATTGATGGCTATGTTATTAGCCTTTGTGCTTGGGGCTTTTATTGCCTGCGGAGGGGCTGATACAGATGGCATTCAAGCTGGGGATGATGGTGTTTACCGCATTGTTATTGGTGCAACCCCACGCCCTCATATGGAAATTTTAGAGTATATTCGTCCATTTTTACTTGAAGACGGAATAGAGCTGATATTGCAAGAATTTACTGATTTTCACATTTTAAACCCTGCTGTAGTGAGCGGAGATTTACACGCAAATTATTTTCAACACGCACCATTTTTAAATGATTCACCCCAAGCTGACCAGCTTCAAATGATTGGGCTTATTCACATAGAGCCAATGGGTGCATACTCATTAACACTGGAAAGCATTGTAGATTTGCCGGAAGGTGCAACAGTTGCTATTCCTAATGATGCAACAAATGGCGGGCGGGCGTTATTATTATTACAAACCCATGGACTACTTACTGTAGATTCTGCCGCAGGTGTACGTGTTGCTGTTTCTGATATCACATACAATCCTCTAAACCTTAACTTTCAACAACTTGATGCTGCGCTACTCCCTGCTATGCTGAGTGACCCGCAAGTTGACATGGCTATAATCAATACAAATCATGTACTTGCTGCCACACAATTAAATTTGAATCCTGTGCGCGACTCATTGATTATAGAAACAGTTGATACACCTTTTGCAAATGGTTTAGCTGTTCCTGTTGCGTATGCTGACCATCATGTCTTTGCTACGATTTTAAGCCATTTACAATCGGAACATGTCCGTGCGTTTATTTGGCGGGAATATGATGGTGCAGTCGTTCCTGTTTTTTAAGTATTAAGTATGTAATCAACAAAAGCTTATTTCACATGCAAAGGCTCGTACAGCAAAATGGTATGAGCCTTTTTGCTTTAAAAAAAACCTCTCTCATTCTTGCATGAAAAGAGAGGACAGGCTTAAAATAATCAATTATACTTTGCTACAGGAGGTTGACTGTATGGACTGGATTGAAAGAATGAACACAGCCATCAATTATATTGAAGCCCATATAACAGAGGAACTAGACTTTGCAAAAATAGCCCAAATAGCATGTACCTCTGCTTACCACTTTCAACGCATATTTATTTGCATGACTGGTATGTCATTGTCTGGGTATATTCGGCGCAGAAAAATGACTTTGGCTGTAGCTGATGTAAAAAATGGTAACGCTAAAATAGTTGATATAGCTCTTAAATATGGTTATAACTCGCCAACTGCGTTTAATCGTGCTTTTCAGAGTATACACGGCATTGCGCCATCCCTCGTAAGGCAAGATGGCGTAACGGTAAAATCATATCCGCCTATCAGCTTCAAAATCACAGTGAAAGGGGTAGATGGCATGAATTATCGCATTGAAAAGAAAGAATCCTTCCGAATTGTAGGTTTGTCAGCCCCTCTTGATAATGATTTTTATAGCGAATATAACCAACAATTGGTTTCAAGTATGTGGCAGTTAGCTGATACAAATGGAACAACTGCAAAATTACTATCCCTAATGGACGGGCAACCTACAGGATTATTAGGTGTCATGGTGTGTGATGACTCACTGGAAGAATGGAGATATTTTGCCGCTGTGTCAAGTAAAAAAGAAATTGATAGTACCCTTGAAGCATATATTGTACCGCCATATACATGGGCTATTTTCTCTGGTGAAGGGAACACTGTTGATGCTATCAAAGATTTAGGCATACGTGTGATTACAGAATGGTTGCCTACATCTGGCTATGAGTACGATAACGGCCCTGATATAGAGGTGTACTTGAGTGAAGCACAAGGGAATGCAAAATTTGAGTTTTGGATGCCGGTGAAAAAAGCATAAAAGGAGCGTTAGTATATGGCAAAAAATAGCAATGCAGATGACAATACATTTGTGAGTGCAAAAAAGCGATTGTTTGAAAAAGCCCATCAGCCTACAGAAGCAATAATACAATCCTTTATGGGTGATGATGCTTGGCAACAGTTAATGAAGTTTGAAGGGATGCTGCGGAAGCATTATAACTTAAACCGTGAGATGAAGTTCCCCTTTGGACGTAATTATGGTTGGAGCTTTAGATACACGCATAATAAATCCTTGTTGCTTTATGTATTTTTTGAAGAAGGCGGGTTGAGTTGTACACTGTCTATCAACGACAAAGGCGCACCCAAAGTAGAAGCCATGTTAAATGACCTGCAACCAGACATACAAACACTTTGGAAAAACCGCTACCCATGCGGTGATGTAGGCGGGTGGATTCACTGCTCTATTGAAAATGAGATTGAATTGTCAGATATTATCCGACTACTGGGGGCTAAAGTCAAACAAAAGCCTCAATAACAGCATGATAAAAGAAACCAATCAAGGAGAACACAAATGGGTGAGATGATAATGAAGGTAAGCAATTTAAAAAAATCCTATAAGGGTCTGCCTGTGCTTAAAGGCGTTCACTTTACCGTTAAACGGGGTAGTATCTTCGCCCTTTTAGGTTCTAATGGTGCAGGAAAAACCACTACAGTAAAAATTCTTTCCACTTTACTTGCTTTTGACAGCGGAGATATTGAGATAGACGGTATCAATATAAAAAACGCTAAAAAGGTGCGTGAAAAAATTAGCCTTACAGGGCAATATGCCGCTGTGGACGAAGTGCTAACTGGCAGAGAAAACTTGAATATGATATGTGCTTTACGCAATGTATCCAATAAGCAAAAGTTGGTGGAAGATTTGTTAGTACGCTTTGAACTAACAGAAGCCGCAGACCGCCATGTGTCCACTTATTCTGGGGGTATGCGGCGTAAGTTAGATATTGCAATGAGCCTAATCGGCAGTCCTTCAGTGATATTTTTAGATGAGCCAACCACAGGGCTTGACCCGCAAAGCCGACTAGCCTTGTGGGATACCATACAGGCCCTTTCTGATTCTGGCATTACAATTTTTCTAACTACCCAATATTTAGAAGAAGCAGAACGCCTTGCAGATTACATTGCCATTTTGAATGAGGGCGTTATTACTGCCGAAGGCACAGTAAGGGAACTGAAAAAGCGTATGCCAAGTGGCATGATAGCGTTTACGTTCAAGACAGTTGCTCATATGACACAAGCCGTAGATTTGGTAAAAGACTATAATCCACGCATTGATAAAAAATCCTTAACCATGTCTATTTCTGTGAACGAAGGTATAAATCAAGTGACAGATATATTAACTTGCCTAAAAGATGGAAATGCACAAGTTTTTAACTTTGAACAAAAACTTCCCACTTTAGAAGATGTGTTTTTGGGGCTGATAAATGAAGAAAGCAGGGCTGGGTAAAATGAACAAAGCCATTAACGATATCATAGTCATGTCAGGGCGTTGCTTACGAATGACTTTTAGAAATGCGGAAACTATCGTTGGCAATACGATAACGCCTTTGATGTTTGTATTTTTGTTCATATATGTATTTGGTTCTGGTGCAACAGATATGCAGGCATTTATAAACGCCCAAGTGCCCAGCGTTTTTATAGCTGTTTTATGTACTAGCGCAGCCTATTCAGCATTCAGCATAAATGGTGACATGAAAAGTGGTATCATTGACCGCTTCCGCTCTATGCCACTATTTGGGGCATCTGTACTTGCGGGTCATGTGATTGCATCTATAGTGCGCTGTTCAATGGGGATTGTGATAGCTATTGCTGTGGCTTTTGCCGTGGGGTTTAGACCCCAAGCAGGTGCCACTGAATGGATTTTGGCGATAGGCATTATGCTTTTGGCATCCCTAGTGATGATATGGCTTTTTATTTTTATTGGCTTAATTGCAGACAGTGCGGAGGGAACAAGCTCATACACTATGCCCATTCAGTTTTTACCCTTTTTAAGCGGCGGATTTGCAGACCCAGCCCAACTGGTGTTGCCGTTACGTATGTTTTTTGCACATCAGCCTTTTACACCTATCATTGAAGCGGTGAGAGGGCTTACCATGGGCGTGATTAACCAAAATGATATTATCCTTGCTGTCATTTGGTGCATAGTCTTGATACTTATATTTTATGTCCTTTCTGTGCGTATCTACAGACGAAAAACAGGGTAAGCCAATATAAAAAAGCCCGAACAAGTAGGGGGAAATTCCTATTTGTCGGGTTTTTTTGTTGAAAATCTACGAGACTTTTGTTTGTCTTACATTAAATCGCCCATTCACCATTGGTGAAGACTTGAACGTCTTGCCCATCATGGGTTTTGCCTGTGATGTTCATGCAGGATGAACCTATCATAAAATCTGTGTGGCTTAGACATTGGTTTAAACCTTTGGTTAGACGCTCTGCTTCTGTTAAGTCGTCACTGTCTACTAGATTCGTGGTATACCCCTGTCCTAGAGCAAGGTGACAACTTGCGTTTTCATCTAAAAGGTTATGGTATAATGGAAACCCAAAGTTGGATATGGGGCTGGAGTGGGGGACTAATGCAACTTCACCCAAATAATCACCGTTGATGTGCTGGGTGATGATTTCTTTTAGGAAGTCATGTCCTATCTCTGCCTTGTAATCTCCAACTTGTCCATCTTCAAACTTTATCCAAAAGTCATGGATGATGTTGCCTTTAGAGAAAATGGGTTTTGTGTTGTAGACAATGCCATTGACCGCTTTGCGGTGGGGGGCGGTAAAGACTTCGTAGGTGGGTAGATTAAATACGAAGTCATACCCTGTTTT
>Ga0131853_10003213_pt1 | contig 29328 bp, 38 predicted proteins | sample TergutLab28metaG_FD_92764 | JGI IMG/M metagenome (GOLD analysis project Ga0131853, IMG submission 92764) | Labiotermes labralis P1 segment gut microbial communities from Petit-Saut dam, French Guiana - Lab288 P1 (version 2) (version 2) | ecosystem: Host-associated > Arthropoda: Insects >... | reverse complement strand
TGCTTTTTGGGATTACACAATCCAGTAGTATTGAATCTCCGTTTCATCTTCATCAGCTCCGAATAAAATCCTTTGTTTTATTATAACACAGCGCACAATTTGAAAGCAAGGAAAAATCTTTCATCTTATAGAATCTCAAGATAGCTGCTTTGGATAATTCAAGATAATTGAAAGAATATTACATCCTATTTTACAGTTTCCCAAATGATGACCCAGTGACTTTCAATCCCTAGTCTAGAAAGTGCTTCATAGCGATGGTTGCCATCATTTAATTCATACTCGCCATCAGTTAGATTTATAATCAATGGCGGCATGTCCCAATCGCCTTGTTCATAACGTGTCATGATTTTACTTACACGCTCATTAAAACCAGCCGCATCAATTTGCCATTTCAAGCCTTGTTCAGGACCACAAATTCGCTCGAAGGTATCCAATCTCATTAATTTGGGTGCATGGTAAATTCGATCTTCTAATTTTAAACCATCAGCCAGCCCTTGATTATTCCCCTCTCCATGTAAAAAATGTTGTACCCACTCTTCTAATCTCTGATCTTCAGCAAATTCCCTTGCTGATGTACTTGTTGCTGTAAATTCTTGTTTCAAATTTTCCATGTGTGTTTCTCCTTTTATCTTGGGGTTGTCAACCAGTTATAAGCTGGCATTCAACGTGTTAGATGAAATTTTTTCCAAGTAACTCGCCATACGATCACGTTGCGTTGGAATGCTCTTATCGCTTTTCATAAATGTAATGAAATCTGCTTCTGTTAGCCATTTATAACCGATGGTTTCTCCTTCTTGAAGTGTAATAGAATCTTTGTCACAATCGGTCGTCCCTAAAAAACTGTAAAAAATCACGGGATGACCAATTGCCTTGTTAATCAATTCTAACTCCTTGGGTTTAACCCCCGTTTCTTCATAAGTTTCACGCACAATAGCAATTTCTGCAGTTTCCCCTTTTAGGGCCGAGCCGCCTGCAGTCGCTTCATAATAACCTAGCCACCAACCAACTTTGTCAAAACTCCGCTTCATCAACAAATATTCCCCATCAATGTGTCGCACTAAAACTTCAACGACAATGTGATAAATATCCTCTGGGATTTCCTCTCCTCGGATTAAATCTACGCCGAGTAATTCTTCTTTTTCATTATAAGCATCCCAAATTTCCAATTCCATGAGTCTCAATCCTTTCAGACCTTTTTAAAAATTTCTACTTTTCTTTTTCCAATTTGAACTTTCGCAACACGGTTGAGGCAGGGGGTTAAGATTTTTTGCTTTTTATTGCTAATGACTGTAATCACGCCAGTGTCTTTCAAATTTTCAGCTAGTTGTTTTAACATCAAGTTCATATTGTCTCGATCGTCGCTTGACCAGGTCACTAAGTCTCCATAGGGCACATCTGTGATGATGATGTCAAAAAGTGGCAACTGGAAACCTGAATAATCTTCATCCAAAACATCACGGATAAAAACATGAGATTCAATGTCTTTTTCAACTTTTTCAGCAAGCTTTTCTACACTTAAAATGGCTTCTTGATGGGATTCTTTTCCATAAGCTTCATAGAGTTGCATCAGTTGTGCTTTGCGCTGAATGAGCCCCTCAGTTGTCAAAAGTCCTAAATTTTTACTTGCTAACTGGATTGCATCAGGTGAAACGTCCGATGCATAAACCTCTGCTATTTTCTCATGATGCAAAAAGCCTAAAGTCGTCAATAAATAGCCCCCACCGCAACAAGGGTCATAAATTTTTACCTTTTCATCAGAATTTCCGATTAACTCATAACAGCGCATAAATATTTCAGAAGCTAACCGAGCTGGAAAGTTTGAAAATCCTTTTTCATGAAAAATCACTCGCCCGGAACTCAAATCTTCATAATTCATATTTGGTGCAAATTTATATTCCATCTTCAACCACTCCTTTGAATATCAAAAATCTTTTTTTAAACAGATGTGATGTCCGTTTTCTACTTCAAAATAGTTCTCAAAAACAAGACATTGCTGATAGCCTTGCTTTTTGTAGAAAATCTCATTGGAATTATAGTTTGTTGTCCATGTGTAAATATGCGCTACTCCATACTTTTTCGCATTGTCTTCAAGCATTTTCAAAATTTTCGCGCCAAGGCCTTGTCCTCGATATGCATCACGTACCCATAAGTCGGATAGGAAGAACCATTTATGATTAATGAGTCCCGAGGCAAATCCAATGACTTGATCTTCTTTATCAACGGTAACATTTAATCGCAGAGATTTTTTATCCGGTAAGCTGTATTCTCGCTCAATCTTTTTGAAGTCTGCCAATATTTTATTGTATTCTTCAGTTGTTATTTCTCTATCGCTAATTTCCATCTCATTACACCTCATATTGTTACCATCAAAACATCAGCTAACTTTTTAAATCCAACTCGTTGAGCAAGTTTTTGACTTCCAATATTGTCAGAGGTTGTGGACCACTGTGGCACTTTATTTACTAGCAAGATGTTTTTGATAAGTTGGCAACACACCAAATAAGCATGCCCTTTTTTCTGATGATTTGGCAGCGTGTTGATACCAATTTCTTGGACACTTTCTGCCATATAAGGCATCATTGGCGCATCAGTACAGCAAACGATTTGCTCATTTTCGTAAAAAACTACACATAAGCCTTCTGCTATCATTTCTTCGAAATATTCAGGTAACCAGCTGATGTCTTTGGCTCCTGGATGCTGCATACGGAAAAATTGCTCATAGTCTGTGTAATCTTCAGCTGAGAGTGTGTATGCTTGATTGGTCTGATTTTCTGGCAATTGTTCAAATTCGTACTTTAAAGTGTGTTTCACAGCTGTACCATAAATTTCTGTGAGTAACTGCTTTATCTCGTCCATATGAAGCTCTTCTGATAACTGTTGTTTCAAATCATCTATTTTGTCTAAAGCAATATCACCATAAGACACCACCAATCGTTCTGGCTCAATCCATATGTATAAATCAAAACGTCGGGAATAACCTGCTTGGACAACATTGCGCTCTTTTGAATAAATGAATTGAACAGGCTTGCTACTTCTCAAGCATCCTGCTTCTCCTAAACATGCTTCATAATAGTCCCTTGTTTTACTCATCTTGCTCACGCCTCCTCTATTCCATAAAAAATTCTTTTGACCACATGACTATCAGGATAACCAAGATCATCAATTTTTTCTATAACCTTTGCAACATCATACTCAACCGCTATTTCTGAAAAGTCAATTTCTTTATCAATGGTTAAAATTCCTGCTCGTGCGATGGTTAAATCTTTTCCAGGACACCCTACTGAACCAGGGTTGATGAAGTATTTACTGCCTTTTAGAATAGATTTATTGTGTACATGACCGTATAAAATAACGTCTGCTTTGATATTTTCAAAGGCGGTTTCGATTTCATTTAATTCAGGATTTCGCCTGATATGCAAATAATTATTTGCTTCATTCATGGCGTAGTGAATGATATGAATGATTTTTCCATCAATTTCCAATTGTTTCTCGTATTTAAAACTGTGAAGAAATGCGCTGGATTCCGCAGATAATTGAGTATGCTCCCATTTATGTTGCGCTTTTTCACCGTCACTCATCTGCTGTTTCAGTGTCATCCCTTCGGTCCCTTCGGTCAGATAGCGTTCATGATTGCCAACAACACAAGCCAACAAATTGGGAATGTTTCGCATCATTTGCACAGTCTCCTCAGGGTAAGGTCCAATTCCGATCATGTCGCCACAACAAATAATTCCGTCAACCTCTTCTGCTTCAAATTTTTTCAAAACTGCTTTCAAGGCAACCACATTATTATGAATATCCGTTATCACACCTATTTTCATTATGCTCACGCTCCTAAAGCAAGTTTAACTGTTCAGTTTAAAGCCCATTCTTCTGATACGATTCACAATATCTTCCATTAATTCAGAGAGGGGGGTAAATATGGCACTCAATTATCCTCTTCATCCCATTTTGAGCCACTGATTCGTTGTTTTTGCTATTTCAGTGGCTCAGTAATAGCTGTTTGTCTCATTTTGAGCCACTGAACCATCATTTTTGATGTTTTAGTGGCTCAATAATAGTTATTTGCCTTGTTTTTGGGCCACTGAACCGTCATTTTTGTCATTTTAGTGGCTCAGTGATAGCTGTTCATCTCATTTTGAGCCACTGAACCGTCATTTTTGATGTTTTAGTGGCTCAGTGATAGTTATTTGTCTCGCTTTTGGGCCACTGATTCGTTGTTTTTGTCATTTTAGTGGCTCAGCAGCGATAGCTGTTTGTCTCATTTTGAGCCACTGAACCGTCATTTTTGATGTTTTAATGGCTCAATAATAGTTATTTATCTTGTTTTTAAACCACTGGCTTTTTCGTTTTTTATAGAGTTCTTGATGCCTCTGTTTTATGTACGCTGCGAGGAGTTTTTTATTCTCAAAAAAGAGATTTTGATCATGATGAACTCAGTTCAAACTTTTGCCTAACAACTTAAATCATCTCGTCTATATCAGTAATTCCATCACTTTAATCTGCTGCTCATCTGTGATTTGGATCTGTTTCGTTGTATAGCCTAAATCTTTCCAAAATGGCACGGCTTTAAAGTTTTTTTCGACCACACCAAGTTGAATCGCCTTTGCGCCCTCACTTTTCGAATATTGAATGAGCTGTTGATGAGCTAATTTCCCTAATCCCTTGCCCCTGCTTTCTTCTGCGATTAGGAATAACCCTAGCCACCATGTTGCATTTTCAGGATAATTTTTAATCACATCCATTAGCCCAACCAATTTGCCACAATCGTAAATTCCAAAAATGAATTTATCCTGCAAAGTTTTTGTTGGTGGGACAGCAGTGAAAATCTTCTTGATATTCGCCAGTGTCACGGCTTTTCCACTCACTAATTGAAAATAATCATTGGCCCTCAGGCAGACTTCAAGTGCCTCTTCATGATTATTTAATGGTCTGATTTCAATCATTTTTCTTTTCTCCTAGATAATTTTCTCCCAAAATCGCTCTATAATGGCATCAACTGCTTCATCAGGTGAAAGATTTGTCACATCTAACCTAAAATAATTTGGATGGTCAATTTCGCCAGGGTTGGAATTTAGACGATGCTTTTCATTGCTGGATAACAGCTCTGCTTCAGAATGTGGTATGTTCCGCTTGGATGGTTTTTTCGACAACCGATACTCAGTAACATTTCGACTTAACCTTTCCTCCAATGTTGCTTCAAGTTCAACCAAGCAGACTTCGATGCCTTGGCTTTCAAAAATACTTCGATAGCGACCAAAAACATGCCAGTCAGTAGGGTCGTCAAAATACATGGCAAAAGTCATGATAATCCCTAGAGACTTGGGATTTTTCGCAATGGCCTCCAAAATTTCACAGCGAATTTGTTGAGAAATCCTGAAAGTGTCTGGTGACCAGCCTAAAAATGGCGTCAAAATATCAAGCGTCATGTGGTTAAACAGTAATGGCACACCTATTCGCTTTGACAATTCTTCACCAATGGTCATCTTCCCTACTGCTTGCGGTCCAAAAATAAATACAACTTTCATCTTTCTTCACCACCTTTTAAGAATAACTTCTAACATAACGAGGTCCAATAAAAACTTCAATGGCAAAAGGATAAGCATGTTCATCAAATAACAAAATCACATCTAGTATTTCTAATGTTTCATCTTCGTGATTTTCTGGCATGTCGTAAATAATCTCAAAATCCAACTCATTTTCCTCTGCCCAATCTTGCCAACTTTCAATATCATCAAAGCTTATACCCCTTAGAGAAGCCCGACGCTCCAATCTTTCTTCTTGGTTAACGTCATCCCAATGGCTTTCTAGAAAATAATGGATGGTTGATAATGGAAAAAATATGTCCGCATCTTCAGTTAAAGGAGCAAATATCCCAACTTGATAAAGCCAGTTAAATGACAAGCTAGAAAAATCTCGGCGAACCCATCGATATGCCTCATTTTGGGAATTTGTAGTGTTTGAAGAACAGGCAGCCGAATCACAAACAGTGACAGCTGGAACGGTGTCGTTATGGATATCTAATTGATTAGGGTGGGATGTCAAAATGTAGCCGTTGCCGTCTCCGAAGTCAATGGTTAGTAAACTTGGACGAGGATTTAGTTCCTCACCATTTTCAGTTACTAGTCTCAAATAAAAATTCGGGTGAAAAACGGCTCTTCTTAAATTTATCAATTCCTCATCATTCATCAAATCACGGTTAACAGTGACCGTAATGCCTGCCATACTAGTATCACGACTTTGTGTTTGTTCCAGGTAGAAGCTTCCCCAGTGAGCACCTAATTCAAAACCGTAAGGAATAACCGAAACAGGTCGCCTACTTTCACAGGAAATTAAAAATATCATGCTAAATCCAAAAAGAAATAATTTAAACAATTTAGCCACTTCTACTACCACCTTTATACCAACTCGGCACATACGTCTTCATATTGTCATAATCTTCCAAAATTCCCATAGATTGCTTCATCATAAATTCAATCTCCCCTTCGCCAAAAGGAATCGCCCAAGGCACGGAACTAATCGCATTGCTCGAAATATACAAGGCAAGTAGACGCCAAAATTCATCTGGAATATTTCCATCAAAATAACCATCAACTCGACCACTGGCAAAGGCTGGGCTGACATCTTTACAAAAAACAATACGGTTAAAATCTTCCCAAGGATCGCCAATATCTAACCGGTTAAAATCAATGGGTATGACTTTTTCATCAGGTGTCAAAATCATATTTCCATTGTGATAATCTCCATGATGAAAACATTGTGGACGACCTGTTAGCAAATGTCGGTTTTCTTCAATATAACTCAAAAATGCTTCTCCACCAGGAATTTTCAACTCACAATTAGCGTAAACTTTTAGCTTACGATCAATTTTCTTATTGAAATGAACTTCCCAACTTTCTTCTGGCTCTGGAATTTCCAACTGATGAATGTCTCGTAAAACTTTTCCCGCTTCAATGCCAAAATCATACAACTGGCTATCTGAAAATTTCCCGATTTCATCCCGCAGATCCTGCCCCTCTATCCAAGTCAAAGTCATCCAAACATGGGTTTCTTCATCATCAAGACCAAATTCAACAGCTTTGCTCGTTTCAATTCCCATCTGCTCAAGTTTTTTGATAACCTCAAATTCATGTCGTTTTTTTTCATATTTACTTATATCTGATATGCGCAACATTAATTTTTCCGATCCTTTCTCAAGAAGATACTTCTGATCTCCAGACCACCCCTTTTCAATTTTTGTCACCTGATAATCATCAAACTGCTTAATTTTGAACATAATGAATTTACCTCCTTTACCCTTCTAAATTAAACACCACTGAAACATCCCATTTATCTTGGTTATTTCTCCTCATACCCAATGGTTCTCTTGCTAAAAACAATGGCTGTATCATCTTCAGCATAGATATAACCTTCGAGTTCTGGCAGTTGATCATAAGGTTTCCCTTTTTCAAAAGTTGCATTTCGCGCCACTGATATTAATTTTTCAAAATCAGATTTCGGATTTTTAACATCTGTATGACCAGTTAAAAAGTAATCAAAATCTAATTGATAAACTTTTTCAAGCATGTCGGCATAAGCTTTAACGCTAGTCGATTCATGTAAAAACAACCAAATTAAATGGCTTGCACCATCAGCAGAAATAAGGACGCATCCTTCTTTGATAAGTAAGCCAACTGAGCCGGCAGAATGACCAGGCATCGCAATAATCTCACAGTTAAGTCCGCCTAAATCAAATATTTGTCCGATTTGCAGTGACTTAATATCTGGACATTTTTTATTGGCATGCGCAATGGGATCTACACCCTTAACGCCATTCCCGATCGCCTCTTCAGCCAAATCTTTTCGCCATTCTTTTGCAGTATGTTCTTTTAGCACATCTAAATCCGCCTCATGCATCCACGCTTCATCAAAATCAAACGCACCGTTAACATGGTCAACATGCCCATGACTTAAAACCACAGTAATCGGTAATGTTGTCAACTTTTCAATTTCTGGCATTAAAGGCACAATCCCATATCCTGTATCTAAGAGCAACGCTTTTTCTTCACCGATCACCAAATAACAATTTACACTCATCGGGTCATAAAATCTGTATAACCAATCTTCAAATTTATCAATTTTATAATAACTCATTCTTTTCTCCTCCTCCATTTTGGTCAAAACTACACGACATTAGCTTAATCATCTGCTCCCTTTAACAGTAAGTAATCAATAGACAATTGCGAAAATCACTAGTCCAAAACACTATTGAAAAAATCATGGTAGAATGTGAAACCTCCTCTCCCTTGAAGCCTTAAAATTGCGAAATTCAGACTTTTTAAGGCTTTATATTTTCTGAACCATGACAAAATTCATTTTCGCAATTGGCTAACTCAAAACTAACTATTGACTTTTCTTAGCTGACTAGTAATCACTCAAAATTTGAAATGGAATAGCTGACTTCCTTATTTTTCATCCAATTCAAATAAATCAATCTTCTCAATCTCGACACAAGTCTGTCCATCAAATTTCATCACTACAAGCCACGGAAAGACCCCTGCAATTTTCTGAAAATCTTCGTAGCCATAGGTTTCATCATAATAATTGATCATTGTCGATAAAGCTGTTCCATGTGTCCCAATGACGATGTTTTTTCCGGAATGTTGTGCCAATATTTTTTCCAACGCTTTGATATTTCGCTGTTGAACCTCAGATAAGCATTCACCATCGGACAATTTGTATGAAAAATCTGCCCATTGCCGTTTTACAAAGCCATTGAAGTCTTCTATCCAACCACTCTCAACACGTCGTTCTCTGAAGTCAGCGATGGTTTCAATTTGTAAACCTATTTCTTGGGCAAAGGGTAAAATGGTATCAACCGACCGCTTATAAGGACTTGATAAGGCAATTTGGATATTTTTGTCTTTTAAAAATTGGGTCACATATTTGCAGTCATCCGTTCCCTTTTCAGTGAGTGGACGAATTAAATCTTCATGAATACTAGTATCTGGTTCAGCATGTCGTACGAAGTATACTGTCGTTATCATCTGCATCCACCTCCATTTCAATCAAAACCGCACGGCAAGGTGACCCATCAGAGCCGGCTAATTTCAACGGTAGCGCACTCAAGAAATAACTTCCATCTGGCACACCCGTTAAGTCAAGTCCCTCTAATGCTACAATCTCCGCTCCCAACAACACCATATGAACAGGTTGCGGATCACGAACTGGACCAATGCTCACTGACTCCAAGCCAATCAACTCTACATCATATTCTACAAAAGCCTTTGCACTTTCAACTGTTAGCTCTACATCCCCTTTCAATAAAATCTTTTTCGGCTGATCACTCATCAAGCGATGCACATCATCGCCATTTAAAACACCAGACACAGTCACCACTTTCGCTTCCCCAATGAATTTTGACAACACCACCTCATCAATGGTTTTCCCATTTTCAATAAAATGACACGGTGCATCAACATGCGTTCCATTATGAACACTCATTTTCACCTTGGTCAATGTACACATATCCCCTTTTGCAATTTCCAACGCTCGTTCATAAGTAGCAGGTTTGTCACCGGGAAATAACCTGCTTGAAAATAATTCTTGTGAAATATCATAAATCTTCATGTAAAATCCTCTCCTTACTCATTGTTCTTATTTTAACTTCGATTAACTTCCAACATCTTCACGAAAACTGAAAATCACAATTCCTATTCCGATAATCAACATGAACCATCCGATGATGAGGAATAAACTAGCACTGGTAAATTCCCACATTAAAACATGTGTCAAAATCACATCATAAAAGATTAACTGCAAACCTGAAAATGCCAACGTCGCCCCCGTAATAACACCCTCCATAAAAAATAGACCAGCTAACATCATAACAATGCCAAGAATCAACAATGCAAAAATCAAAACACCTGAGGAATGATTGAGTAAACCAGCTATTCCAAAAACTTGCGCACCCATGATTGTTATCAATATACCAAAAATATTTCTTTTTAATTCCATCCTTTAGCCAATCTCCTCGAATTTAATTTCCAATGAGTCGCAAATTTCCTGATAGCCAACTTTTTGATAAATGGAATTAGATGTAGGATTAGCTAAATCCGTGTAGAGGACGCACCCAGAAAATCCTCGTTCTAGTGCCACTTGGGAGAGCTTCGCCACACACGAACTTGCATAGCCTTTCCCTCTGAAATAAGGTGGCGTGTAAACCATGGCAATGCCACAAACTTGTTCCAATTCACGGCTAATTTTCGCCATCGAAACTGGCATACCATCAACTTCCAACACATAGGAATTACCTGCTGAAATTGAATATAAATAAGGGTCAATCTCCCCACCAACAGCTTTTAAAACACCAAAAACTGCACTGTTCATTTCCTCAGCCCAATATGGAAAAAAAGCCATGTCTTTCTCATTGAGAAGCCTTAACTCACCCAATTGTAGTACATCAGGATTAACTTCAGTCAGCTCATAAATCCGTTGACTCATGGTCATATCAAATCCTACCCCCTTAGTATTTCCATAAATTTCAGCAAATCGTTGAGCCAATCCCTTTTCTGAAACAACCCCTGGCACTAGAATATCAGAATTTATTAGCCCATCTACCAAGCATTTTATCGCTTCGTCAAACACAAGATTATCCTTTGCATATAAGGTAATTCCAAATGGCGGGGTCATCAATGCTGTTAAAAGAATCTCTTCTTCATTTACAACAGTTGCCATCACCCAATTAACAGGGTCACGCCAGTCATGTTTATCTTTCCCTTCGTAACCGATTTTCAAATTTCCCAGTATAAGCATATTTTGCGCTTCATGAGTGAGCAAAATCGAATGTACATCTTGGTGGAATTCCTTAACATTATCGTATAAATTGAACTTCATTATTATCGTCTCCTTGTATACTAGCTTTAGCCTATCTTGGGTAAAACTTTTCATTCTGAGTTTACACTTTAAATGCCAGTGTTAGTTGCGGGTAATTTACGTCTTTCAAGGTAAAATCTTTGTTGCCAATGACGGTGCTGCCTAAGCGTTGGTAAAATTTTACAGAGGGAATATTTTCCGCTAGGACGTTGACAAGCATGCCTTTTTTGTTTTGGCTTTTGAATTCTGCGAGGGTCGCTTGAAATAATGCTTTGCCAATGCCTTTTCTGCGGGCACAAAGCGCGACGTAGATGGCGTAAAGTTCGCAGTCGCACTTATCTTCGTATTCTTCCCAACGCATATCCCCGAAAGAGCAAAATCCTAAAATTTCGCCTTTTTCATTTTCATAGACTAGATCTGTATGAGGTTTGTCTAGAATGTTTTGTTTTGTGCGCTCAACATCTTTTGTTAGGGATTCCAGAAAGTCGTCTGGAAATATCCCTCGGTAGGCAGTTTGCCAGCCTTCTACATTAATTGCTACTATCGCTTCTGCATCTTCTGGTAATGCATATCTTATCTTCATGGTGTATCACTCCCGTTTTTTAATTGGTGATTGCGAAATTAGGATAGAATCCTAACTATCAAAAATTCTCGTAAAATACCTTCGAAATTATAAATCCAGAGAAAAAATCTCTGTAATCGAGTCTAAATTCCCGGGATTGACGCACTTAATTATAAATCCAGAGAAAAATCAAAAATAGCTTTTTATGAAAGTCGTTTTGCAATTATCTATTGTTTTTCAAAAATGCTTTGTACGCAGAGATGGCTTGGTGAGAATTTTCTAGTCTACCCTTCGCGCCAAAATCTGTCTCCATTGGCATATGGTCGTAAGTTAATAGATACTCTTTGTCTTTAGGGGCAACTTTTATGATGGTGCCATTTTGGTCGAAGACCGCTGTCGGGGCGGTTTGATGTCTTGAAATACTGTTGACAGATAGGATGGGCATCACATTTTCAACTGCCCTTGTTATTAAATGTGCCTTGATCATCTCATAGCGAGCAGGTGAGTCTAGGTCTGATGTGTCGTAGAAACTGGTGATGCATAAATCTGCACCTGCTTGGAATAGTTCTCTAAAATACTCGGGAAATCTGACTTCGAAACAAATACGAAAGCCGATTTTTAGGTCATCAATTTTGTAGATTCCTAAATCTTCGCCTTTTTCAAAATTGTCTGTGTCCCAGCCCCATAAGGCTCGTTTGTCGTAAGTTCCCATGACTTTGCCATTAGGGTCAATCACAATGGTTGAATTATATCTTTTATTGTCAACCTCTCTGATAGTACCTAGTGCGATGTATATGTTATGTGTGTTTGCTAACTGTTTGATGATCTGCTCGTGCTTTGCAAGGTGTTCAAAATTGATTTGATTGACATTTGGTGTTTCAATGGGTGGGTATCCACAAGTGGCGCATTCATGAAAAACTAGTAGTCGTACCTTGTTTTCAGTTGCTTGTTTGATGCCTCGCTTAATGGCTTCTATATTTTCATCTATGTTTCCGCTGCTTTTGAATTGGAAAACTGCTATTTTCATAATGATCACGCTCCATTTACAGAATATAACACCTATGGATTATTTTCTTATCCAACCACAAATGCCATCTTTTTTTGCAAAAATTCGGTCTTCAAATTCTGCAATAACACCGACCTCATCACCTGCTTGATAAGGTAAATGGTAATCTGTTGCCATGTCGCTTATGCACGGCTCTCCAGCATGGTTTTGATAAAAAGCAACCAGCGGAACTGTTAAAATTTTCCCCGTTGATAGATGTTTAACCTTTCTTAAACCTCCATTGGTTTCTAATATTTCAATATCATTATCCATGTATGAGATATTAATTGTCCCACCTGATTCAAATTGATGAACATCAAATTTTGCAAGGGGAAATGGGTCAACATAACAACTTGAAAAATGACCATTCTCAATGATTAAGGCATTAAGCTGTCCGTCAGGGGCAATTACATTTCCACCGTCGATAGAAATAATTTTTTTATCACCATTGATTAGTGGATTATGCTCGGGGATTTTAGTGTGATAATTAGATACTGGCCAGTGTCCAACGATGACCCACTTGTCAAACTCAGCAGATATGTTCATGAAATTTTGTGTTTTCATACATGTTGTTGCTTCTTGATTACAAAGGTCTCCTTTGGCAAGTCCAGCATGAACGAAAGTATGGTTCGGAGTCTCAATGATATGTGGCAAATTTTCTAGCCACATGCGTTCGCTTTCGCTTATATAATCATCCATCCCCCAATCACAATTTCCACGCAACACATAAACATTTTCTTGTTTGGACAGTTTCATACAAAATTTTAATGTCTCATGGCATTGAGATCCTTTTAAGTATAAATCGCCTACCAAAATAAGCACATCCTCATCGCTAAAATTCACTTTATCCAACAGCGATTTGAACAATGTCAGCTCACCATGTATATCAGCGATTGCGATGATGCGTTTATGAGTAGGGATGTTTACTGTTAAAATTTTTGCCTTATCTGTTGTAATCACATTCATATGCTCACCCTCCTTGCCATTTTGACGGTATACTCAAAAATACATCGTTGTTTACTTTGAAGCCTAATTTTTCATAGTAAGGGGAAATGTGTTTTTCTGTTTGAACCAGCCATTCTGAATTAGGAAAATGTTGCCTGCATCTGTTAACCAATTCTTGCCCAATTCCTTGACCTTGGCAATCGGGTAGGATAACTAAGTCATAGATAATTGATCTGATGATTTTGTCACTCAATACACGGATGACACCAACTAGTTGGTCGTTATTCCATGCTGAGGCGACTAATGTGGAATTGATAAATGGGGTGTTGAAATAGTTTAATAATTCCTCTGGTTCACTCCCATCTGACCAGCCTGCACTTACGAATAATTGGTGGAGTTGGTCGTTAGGTAGGTCTTTTTTTGTGTCGTTGTAGGTGATGTTCATTATTGATTCCTCCAGTTTGAAAGTTTTGTTTCATAAAGCTCTAGTTTTGAGGCTCTTGGTAAGCCGAAAGCCTGTTTGAGTGAGCCTTGACCCATAAAATTTAGATTTCGGGATTTTTTATGGGGCGAAGTCTTAGTTTGAGACATCTTTGACCCATAAAATCTGGATTTCAGATTTTTTTATGGGGCGAAACCTTAGTTTGAGACATCTTTGAACCATAAAAGCTGGATTTCAGATTTTTTTATGGGGCGAAACCTTAGTTCGAAGCATCTTTGACCCATAAAAGCTGGATTTCAGATTTTTTTATGGGGCGAAACCTTAGTTTGAAGCACCTTTGACCCATAAAATTTGAATTTCGGATTTTTTTATGGGGTGCAAGCTTGGTTTGAGGCATCTTTGACCCATAAAATTCGGATTTCGGGATTTTTTATGGAATAATAGACGTCCCTTAGAGCAACAACCGATTTTCTTTTAAGCTGATCATCGTCCGCTCTGTTATTTTAGCATCTTCTCTCAGTTGTCCGATAAGCAGTGGTGACGCCACATCATGTAAGGCAAGGTTTTTGGCTACAATTCCTTGGTTGTAGTTGGCATAACAATATTTACAACCATGACCACAGGTGTTGTAAATCCCGATGTCAATGCTTGACATACAGCCGCATGCTTCACGTTGGTTTTTATCTTTTTCTTGCTTGATGCCACAGTCTAGAAGTTGCTCGAATAGTCTGCCGTCAATGCATCGAGCTGGGTTAATTCCGAGGGGTTGTAAAGGTAAATCGCTTGAACAGGATTCTACTGTTAATCCTCTTTTCTCGGCGATTTTGACTAGTTTCCCCGCAAGTTCTAGCTTTTGTTTTTCGTTAATTTCTAGTAGGTTCAACCCTTCCTGATTGGCTTTGACATTTTTGTAGTGGGTGTCGATAAAGCTAATTACCACTTTTTTCGTTGACCCTTTTAATTCATCGGCGATTTTTTTGAATGCGTGGAGGTGGTAGTCAGTAGTGTATTTGTCGTTGATTAAAATGGGATCGTAACGCCAAATCACTCTGTTTTTGCCGATGGTTGTTGCTAATGTTTTGAATGTTTGGATTAGCTCGTCTGTTTTTGATGGAAGAGCTGGCTCTAAGTCTTTCCCGTAAGGTGTCAATGTGAATTGGAAGTAGTACATGTAATCTGCTAATTCTGGAAGGTATTTCAACATTGGGGCAGGATTTTTTGTCCAGAATACAATGCCATCTATCACGTCAGGTGACAAATTAATTTTACTTACTTGTTTGGGATTTCTTGGGTTAGGTACTAGGACGTAACCTGCTTTGATTCGATCTATGAACCACTCACTGTAAAAAGCTGGAATGTCTGTTCTGCGACTTGCACTAATGATCATGGTTGAATACCTCCTTAGCCAAAATGTTTTTCACATCTATCATGCCACAATTTTTTATAATCCGCTTCTGTCAAAATGCGTCCTTCGAAATCTGAAATTTTCATAAGTTCTGCTTCATGACACCAGTCTAAGCATATTTCATAAATTTCTAAAGGAAGCTCATCCACATCCCAATAAACGGGTAATTTCGTAAAGCCAGTTTTATAAAAAAGGTAGGCTCTGTGATGAGCGTCGGTTAAAAAAATCTTTCCATCTAGTTGCTTTATTGGAAGAGCTTCTTTGGCAGTTGGTTTGAAATCTGCTAATTCTTTAAGCTTTTTTTCACTTAAATATAGCTGGCTCGGACTAATTTTATCAATTTCTAGAAAAAACACTTCATTCTTCTTCATCTCCATTTCTCCTCTGCTGTTTGGTTGTTTTTCAGTTGTGAGGCTTTCTACGGTGAGGTCATTCTTCAAAATTCATTTGTTTCAAATACATATTTGCATAAAAGCCTTTGCGCTCTAGTAATGCTTCATGGGTTCCGAGTTCTGTGATTTCGCCATTGTCAATGACCATGATGACATCAGCTTCTCTGATGGTGGAAAGCCGATGGGCAATAACAAAGCTTGTGCGTCCTTTCATCAATTCAAGTAATGCTTTTTGAATTTTTATTTCTGTTCTTGTGTCGATACTGCTTGTTGCTTCATCTAAGATTAAGATGGAAGGGTTCGCCAATATGGCCCTGGTTATCGCTAAAAGCTGCCTTTGTCCTTGACTAAGGTTACTCCCTCCCTCAATTAATTTTGTATGATAACCATCCGGCAAGGCTGCAATAAATGAATGGGAGGCTGCTTTAGTTGCAGCTTGAATAATGTCTTCATCAGTTGCTTTAAGGTTTCCATAGCGGATATTTTCTTTGATGGTGCCTGAGAAAAGGTAGGTATCTTGCAGAACCATTCCGAAATTTTGACGCAGGCTAACTCGCGTATATTGATTAATGTCAATGCCATCTATTAGGATTTGTCCTGCATTTACTTCATAAAAACGCGTCAATAAGTTAACGATGGTCGTTTTCCCAGCACCTGTTGGTCCTACAAGGGCAACTGTCTGACCAGCGGATATTTTAAAGTTCACATTCTTAATGATGGGATTTCCTGCTTCATAACCGAAATGAACATCCTTAAATTCAACAGCTCCAGCAAATTGCCCTGCCTGAATCGCATCTGCTGCATCTAGTCGCTCCTCTTGCTCATCCATGATTTGAAAGACGCGTTCGGCACCAGCAACTGCGGATTGGAGGGTGTTGAAAATATTGGCAATTTCGTTAAGTGGGCGTGAAAATTGTCTTGAATAAGTTAAGAAAGCAGCGATGACCCCGACTGTTAGATTTCCTCTAATGGCAAGAACGCCTCCTAAAACAGTCACAACAGCAAAACCAAAATTAGCGATTACATTCATAAGTGGCATTAAGAAGCCTGAAAAAATCATCGCCTTTACACCGATTGTTCTTAATTCATGGTTGGTTTTTTCAAATTGAGATAAAAAATTAGCTTCTTGGTTAAAGGCTCTTACTACTTCAACACCGGCAATGCTTTCCTCAATCATCCCATTTAACTCTCCAAGCTTTTTTTGTTGCGCTCTAAAAAGTTTACTGGTTGTTTTGGCTACAAATTTCGTTAATAAAAAGACTAGAGGAATAATCGTTAATGCAGCAACCGTTAACAATGGACTTAACACCAGCATCATGATGAATGTGCCAAATAGGGTTAACACGCCGCTAATCAGTGCTGTTAAAGATCCTGAAACCGTAGAACTAACGTTGTCAATATCATTTGTCAACCTGCTCATCATTTCCCCATGAGAACGGGTGTCGAAAAAGCTAATAGGAAGTTTTTGCAATTTCATAAATAATATGTCACGCATTGATTTAACAATTTGCTGGGATAATTTAGCTACTGACCATCCTTGATACAAGGAAAGCACCAAACCTAGTAGATGAACCATCATCAAAACGAGTAAAACATGAAGCAATGCATGAGTGTTTAGATCGCCGTCTAAACTAGTAAAGGTATCAATCGCTCTTCCTACTAGATAGGGAACAAAAATAAGCAAACTGGTGTGGATGATAACAGCGATAAGAACCATAGCTAATGGGCGTCTCTGAGTGTCGAAATAAGTCCACAGGCGTATGATTGTTTCTTTGGCGTTCATTGGTTTTTCTTTTCTTCCGAACCGACCAGCACCACCAAACCTAGTCAAAGGTGCAGGCGGTGTCTGGTTTTTTTCTCTATTTTGCGCCATCTTTCACACCACCTTTTCCAATTTGAGATTCATAAATTTCCTGATAAATGGTAGATGTTGCAAGGAGCTCCTCATGGGTCCCGATTCCTACTACTTGCCCCTTATCAATGACTAAAATTTTATCATAAGTAGCCACACTCGCAATTTTTTGAGCAATGACAATCTGGGTGATTGGATGAGGGTAATTTGCTAAACCGTCCTTTATTTTCTCTTCAGTATGAGCATCAACGGCACTTAGTGAATCATCTAGAATTAAAATAGCAGGCTTCCTAATCAGCGCACGTGCAATGGCTAACCGCTGTCTTTGACCACCTGAAAAGTTAAGTCCACCTTGTTCAATTTTCGATTCATACCCCTGCTCTAAACTTAGGATGAAGTCGTCAATACTGGCAATTTGGGTCGCCTCTTTTATCTCTTCAAGACTTGCGATGGCTTTACCCCACTGGAGATTCGATAGGATTGTGCCTGAAAATAAGACTGCTCTTTGTGGCACGACAGCAATTTCTTCTCGCAAGGTGGCATCTGTTATATTTCTAATATCGACACCATCCATATAAATAGCTCCAGAATCAGGCTGGTAAAATTTCATTAAGAGATTGATAAGGGTTGTTTTCCCTGAGCCAGTAGCACCAATAATTCCCAATCGCTCACCTGGCATCATGTCGAAGGAAATATTTTGTAATGTCAAATTCTCTTTTCCTTCCCCGAATGAAAAGTTAACATTTTCAAAAGCAATGGCACCTTTAATTTTCGGTTGTATCTCAAGATTATTCATTTCACTTTCCACTTCTGCTTCATCAAAGACTTCAGAAATTCGAATGGCTGAGGCTTTAGCACGAACAAACATGGTAAAGACCCAACTCATCATGCCTAGTGCTACAGCGATTTGAGTGGTGTACGTTGTAAATGCGATGACTTCACCAACGCCTGTGGCACCTGTGGTTACCAGTTGCCCTCCAGCCCACAAAATAAAGACGATTCCTAAGTTCAATGTAAGGGCGATTCCCGGTCCCATCAAGGAAGACCATTTCAAGGCATTCGTTGAAACATCTGCGAGCTCCCCACTCGCATCTTGAAATTGGCTATTTTCGTAATCATATCTATTAAAAGCTTTAACGACCCGCACACCAGACAAATATTCACGCATCCGATTATTAACCCCATCTAAAGCAAGTTGCATTTTGCTAAATAAAGGGAAAGTTTGCCTCATTACTGTAAAGATAATAAGAAAAACAATGGGAATTAACACCATAAATGTAGCAGAAAGCTGAACATTTAAGTTAATGGCCATTATGATGGCACCGATACAAATTAAAGGTGCTTTGACGAAGATTCGCATGGTACCATTGAGAAAATTCTGAACCTGAGTCACATCATTTGTCAATCGAGTGATCAATGACGCACGATTTTGCTTATCAATACTTGTAAAGGTTAGTCGATGGATTTTTTGATATAAGTCTTGCCGTAAAGCTGCACCAAAGTTCTGTGACACATAACTCGCCAAAACATTCCTTGTGCATGCTGCTAATGCGCCAAAAGCTGTAACAACAAGCATTGTTAGTCCAATTTGAATCGTTACATCAAGGTTGTTTTCTAATACCCCTTCATTTATGATGCGTGACATAAGCATCGGTTGCATTAAGTCTGCGCCTGCTTCTAAGGTCAAAAAGAACAGGCCGAGAAAAAATAATTTCCAATATTTTTTGATATATGGTTTGAAAGTTCTCAAATTAATACCTCCTTGAAGCAATCAAGTTGTTTGGGGATTTCATTTTCTGATGAATAAACTAATCGCTTGTAATTCCAAAAATGAGTTTAAATGCGTTTCGAGATTTTTGTGTGCGTTTGAACCCTTCTTTTGTATCTAGAATAATGACGCTTTTACCAATCCAAAATCTAAGGTAGGCTGATTGGAATTTGATAGGTCTTACAATTCCTTTTTGTTCGGTTTCAGTACCATCAACATGTTCGATTTCAGTTCTGATGAGCCATGTATTTCCGATACCGAACTCAATGAATTTCATATTATCTTCACCTCTAATTTCAAATATTTCTTTACAAATCTGCATTTATGTGCTAAAATTAGCATATAATAAAAAGCGGAGAACGTAGTTGATGCCTACGAACTCCTACGGCCGTTGTAAAGACGGTAACAGACTATTGAATAACTCAAAAAGAGTAATCGAATGCCGGTTAAAGCTTAGACGATTACTTTTTTTGTGTCAAGTGAATGTACGTTAACAGTGCAAGAATTAACATTCCAAATGCGAACATTAATCCGATTGCTTCTGAAACAGACATGCGTTCCTCCTTTATTTAAGCGAGGTTCGCCTTAAAACAAATACTCGTAACAAAGGCATCCCTCCATTTCATAAATCAACAGGTAAACTTCTACCCTCCTTATTCCATCTTGTTCTACCACCGTCTTAAAACTTCCATAAAAATATTATAGCATAGATCGACATGGAAGTCGATTTTTTTCCGTTCAAATTTTCAATTTTTTCTGATCCATTTTATTTCATTCGCCATAGTCCACAAAGACCTGCATCAGTGAATGTTCTCAATCCCAGATTTTTGTAATATTCAATGATTTCTCTGTTTTCTTCACTACCGTCTGTAATCAAGACAAGTTGGCGGATATGTTCCGAATGCTCAAGTACCTTTTTGAACAAGGTTGTTCCAATACCTTGTTTTTGATAGTCAGGTAAAACAAGAAAATCTTGGATGTATTGAATGGATAAGCCGTCACCTACTGTACGGATAAGTCCGACCAGTTTTTCACCACCTAACGTGTTAGTATCCCATGCAGAATACACTAATTGACAATCTACAAGAAGCGTGCTTAAATCAGTAATCCGCTCGGTATAAGAAGCCCAACCGACTGATAGGTACAATGGGCGTAAATCTTTATCTTCAATTTGCTTCGTTTCTTTATAAGTTATCATTTTCAGTCATTCTCCTAATTATTACAATGCCAGTCGCATAACATCTTCTGCTTCATCGGGATAATTTTCGTCAATATCAAGCTCACCCGTATATTCAAAACCAAAACTACCATAAAACTTTGGTGTGACTCCGCTTTCACGAACCGTTGCAGTATAAAAAGCAGTTGCTTTCCCATGCTTTCCAAGTCTCGCTTCCTCAATTAATAACTCCAAGGCTTTTCGACCGTAACCTTTACCTTGATGTTGTTCATCAATCATGTTTCGCCATAGAAAATAAAATGGCTCGTCGTTGTTATCAATACAATCAATAAATTCCTTTGGTGGATGATAGAGTGCCATAATAAATCCGACTGGTTGATCGTCATGGCAAATCGCATACGCAATTGGATCTTGATTATACTCATTGCGGTACGCAAAGGCTTCTGCTATACTCCAATTATTTGGTGCAACAAGATTTTCATCGGCTTTCATTAAATAAACTGTGCCTACATTTTTTGATGTAATTTTTTGTAAAGTTATCATTTTTATCAACGTCTTTCTTTCGTTCTTTATTTTTGAATTTTTTTGTTACTGAAACGCTAACTTCTCAACATACTCCGTCAAACATTCCACTTGAAGTGGGATTACTTTCCCGAGTCCAACATGTCAATCAATCCTTTCGTATCGACCCATTTGTAATCAATCGTTTCGCCTTCGAGTAACTTGACCGTCATTTTATCGCATTCAGTTTCAGTAATATAGTAGTAATGAATCATTGTTTGATAAATTCTTTTATCGACTAAAACAGGATTGCTAACAATCAGACCCGTTTCTTCTTCAACTTCACGAATCGCAGCCATTTCTGGTGTGTCGCCTTTCAGAGCGTATCCGCCACATGATGGTTCCCAATAACCCGGACAGCTAATTTTCGTTAAGCAACGTTGTGTCAACAAATAATTGCCATCAACATGTCTAACCAAAACTGACACACCTAAGTGGAACATCCCTGTTGGAATTGGTTCATCTCGCACAAGGTCAATTCCGAGCAGATTTTCAAATTCATCATAAGCGTCCCAAATTTCTTTCATTTTCGTAAGCTCCTTCGTTAGCAATTCTTCTAATTTTCATTTTCCCACTCACTGTACAACCGCTCAAGTTGTTCTTCCAACTGATATTTTTCCTGATACAAATCGTCCATTTGGTCATATTCAGCATTTGCTAAATGCGTTTCAATTGCTTGTTCAACCGCTTCGATTTGCCCCTCTGTCTCATTGATTAAAGTTTCGTAACAGATTTTCTTTTCAACTTGGATTTTCGGTTTAGCATATTTTTTCTTTTTTTCTAACTTTACCGTTGCAACTTGTTTTTTTAGTTCATTTTCTGCTAGATAGGCTTCAAAACCGCCCTCAAATTCGGTTACTGCGCCATCATTCATACTCCAGATTTTTGAGGCAAACTGGTTCAGAAAATAGCGGTCATGGGAGATAAATAACATCGTAACGTCCCACTGGCTCACAGCATTTTCAATCCATTCTCTTGAATCGATGTCCAGGTGATTGGTCGGTTCATCAAGAATCAAAAAATTGGCTTCACTTTGCATCAAAATACATAAATTTAACCGACTTTTTTCACCACCTGACAAACTTTTGACCCTTTTCAAGACGTCTTCGCCAGTAAAGGCAAAACGGGCAAGGATATTCCTTGTTGGACCGTCAAGTAGTCCGATCGCATCGCGGGCTGTTTCAAGTATTGTCGCATTTTCATCTTTAAAGACCACAATCTGCGACATATAGGCGATTTTGATGTTCGGGCTAAGTCTGACAACACCACTATCGACAGACTCGCTTCCCATGATTATTTTTAAAAGGGTTGTTTTACCAACTCCGTTAGGACCAATTAAAGCGACGCGATCATTTCGAATGATATTAAGGTTTAAATTTTCCATTAACATTTTTGAACCGAAACTCTTTGATACTGATTCAAGCCGTAAAACTTCTTTCGATGCGTAACCGCCACTGTTAAAATCTTCAGTTATTTTTCTTGATATGGTTGGTTTTTCGATTTTTTCCATATGGTCAAGACGAGAAAGAATTGCATGGTGTTTCGTTGTGAAGCGATTATTTTGAACAAACCATGCTGCCCGGTCTTCAATTCGTTTGATTTCTTTTTGCTGGCGGTCATATTGTTCTGCTTGCAATTCTAGTCGCATTTGCTTTTCTCGAGCGTAGACCGTGAAATTACCGCCATAAAAATGAGCTTTACCATTATCAATTTCAATCACCCGTGAAATCACATTATCAAGAAAAACACGGTCGTGGGAAATCATAATAACAGTACCTGGAAACTTGCGAATGAAACCTTCAAGCCATTTTAAAGTATCTAAGTCAAGGTGGTTTGTTGGCTCATCAAGTAGCAGAATATCACAATCACGCAAAAGAATGCGGGCAAGATTAACACGTGTCTTTTCGCCACCGCTTAATAATTGAAAAGAACTTTTTCGTAAACCCTGGCTAATATTCATTCCGTTACAAATTTTATCAATCCTTGAGTCAACTTCATAACCACCAAGACGGTCATATTCTTCCATCAATCTGCCATATCTTGCTAGGATTTTCGGATTACTATTACCAACAAGCTGTTGCATCGTCTGATGAATTTCCGTAATTTCAGTAAACGATGAACGCAAGATTTCTTCGACCGTTTCAAACTCGGTAAAAGTGGGGATTTGGGCTAAAACCTCGACCTTTTTATCAGAAGCGACCAAAACACTTCCTTCGTCAATTCTTTCGCTACCCGTTATCATTTTAAACAACGTTGTCTTCCCCGCTCCGTTTTTCCCCAACAGACCAACCTTTTCGCCACTGTTAACCTCAAACGAAATTCCTTTAATAACGTGATCAGAGCCGTAATATTTATGAACCCCATGCACTGACAAATCAATCACAATAAAACCTCCTCTATCACATTTTTTTACTACAAATTCATCTATTAACAGGACATATGAACAAACTAGGTTCATTTCCCTTGAAAACTTCTCTCTCATTAACAGCAGAAACAGCAGCTATTAATTCTCTTAGAAACGTATCCTTTTTGAATGCAAGCCCTCGACACTCTAAAATCAATATTTCATCTTGTTGTAAAGTTATTTCAGATATTCTATCTTCTGGATATCTTAATGAAGATAGGCAATCAATCAACGCATGACTATTCGCACCATAGAAGTCAGGAAAGCCAAATTCCTCTTTTAATAGTTGGTGCATTTGCTCTGGTGTTCTTATGTGAGCGAAATTTAACTCTATTTTCTTCATCACAATAAAACCTCCTCTAACACTTTTTTTGTTATGACCGTCTTATCTTTCCAACAAACATCACATGGTTGCTATGTCCCAACAGTTCCGGCTTTTCACATGCATATAAATGATATTTCACATATTGGGCATAATTTTCTTCCTCCATAGCGTTAATCTGCCCAGCCAACAATTCACTTAGTCCATCTTGCGCAACAGCGGTCATAATTTCAATACCTTCTGCTTCAACCAGCTTGCGAGCTTGGTCGACTGTGAAGAAAACAAAGACACCATCTTTTAGTTTAAAGGTATCATGATCATATTGGTCACTTTTGAAATAGTCAGGATTCTCTACAAAATTAGCCGTTAAGATGACCATGTCATTAGAGAGAAATGCAAACATCATGATGCCGTCATCTTTGCAAACCCGCTTTGCTTCCTTGATGCATTTTTGCTGGTCTTCTCGGTTGGATAGATGATAAAGTGGTCCAAATACTAACACGACGTCAAATGCGTTGTCTGGGAACTTTGATAAATCACAGGCATTTCCTTGATGGAGGTCAACTTTTAATTCAGGTGTTAATTTCTTTTTGAACGCCTGAATATTTGCATCGGTTAATTCGACAGCTGTTACATCGTAGCCTTCTTTGGCGAAATGCAAGCTGTATTCTCCAGTTCCAGCACCAATTTCCATGATTTTAACGCCTGGTTTTAAGTAGCGATTAATGATGTGAGTGGTTGTTAAAAACTCAATTCTTGTTGCTTTTGTATGTAATCTTGTGTCTTCGTTGAAAAATTCGTAGAGGGCTGAAATGCGTTCCAGTTCATCCTCTATTTTTAATACGTCGTCAAAACTTTCAATTTTACTCATGGCTTGTGCCTCCTTGTCGTCATCTATTGAATTGTTGATAGAGCTATGAAACATCTCTTTTTTTCGAAATTATTTCTTAATCTCTAAGCGTGCGATGATTTCATCGTCATCTTCAGCGAATTTCTTGTCTGTATCTGCAAATCCAAATGAATGGAACAAATGCTTTGAGACAATATTTTCAGGTTCATATGACAGGTAAATGTAATCTGCTTTGCCAAATGGATAGGTCTTAATTTCTTCTATGACTTTCTCAACCGCCTGTTTGCCATAACCTTTTCCTTGATGTTTCACGTCAAATAGAATACGCCAAATGAGATAACCGTTATCAAAAACTGAAATTTCAGGATTGTCTGCATCTTCACTTTTAGGGTAATACCAGTAAACAATAAATCCTACAACTTCATTGTTAGCATAAATGGCGTAAGGGGTCATTTTATCACCATTTGTTATACCAATAAAGCATTCAGCAAGCGTGCTTTTCACACTCCCAACAAAATTCTCTTGCTCTTTTGCGACTTTTAATTTCAAACAATCCCCATAATTATCCCATGTTATTTTTCTAAATTCAATCATTTTCTTGTGCTCCTTGCTTTTTCTTTTTTGTATGCGATCGCCGAATCTTTATTCAAACAAGCCTAGCTGTTCGCATGCGTAGTAGATACCGTCATCTTCGATATTTTTAGTGACAAAATCAGCGACTTCTTTTAATGCTTCTACTCCGTTGCCCATGGCAACCCCGATGTCAGCCATTTCCATTAATTCAATATCGTTCATACCATCACCAAAGAAGATGGTTTTTTCGGGGATGATGTCACCGAAATTTTTTAGGGCTTCTTTTAGGGCAACAGCTTTTGAAACGCCTGCTGGCAGGATATCGGCTCCACTATTTGTTCGCCATGGAATGAAGCGAAGTCTATCTTTTGAAAGTTCTGCAAGATCTGCATAATTTTCGGAAAAATACCACATTTGATAAATAGGTCCATTGCTTTCGATGTCTGTTGAAACTGCTGGGAGTGTGCTATTTGCGAAAAATGATTGTCTCACTTCTTCAGTGAGGTCAGTGACGAAAGAATGGGTTGCTGTGTTAAAGCCAAGTTGAATGCCTTGTTTATTGGCAAAGGTCATTACTTCATTAATGATATCCATTTCGATGGCATTTTCGTAAATAACTTCTTCTCCTTTTACAACCAATTGACCGTTTGCTAAAATATAAAAATCGACAGGTAGGTTGTTAAATTTTTCTCGCTTACGAATTGAGTAAAATGAGCGTCCTGTTGCGATGGCTAAAGTGTGTCCAACGTCTTTTAGTTGATCAAGAGCTTTAATGGCACTTTCTGGAATGTGATCTGTTTCGTTTATATATAGTGTTTCATCAATATCAAAAATGATTAAATAGGGGCTCATCGGGCTCATCTCCTTTGTTTGTGAAATTTTTCTATGTTTTTCTACTTTAACATTCATGTTGAGCTGTTACTTTCTCGTAAAATTTTCTTTACAAACTTGCATTTCTGTGGTAAGATATGCATATAATAAAAAAACGGAGCATGTAGCTGCGAACTACATCTCCTAGGACCGTTATAAAGACGGTGACAGACTATTGGAACACAAAGGTAATCGTCAGCCTGTCAAAGCTGTAGGACGATTACTTTTTTTGTGTTAAGTGAATGTATGTCAGCAGTCCAAGGATAAACATTCCAAATGCGAACATTAATCCGATTGCTTCTGAAACAGACATGCGCTCCTCCTTTATAAGCGAGGTTCGCCTTAAAACAAATACTTGTAACAAAGGCATCGCTCCATTTCATAAATCAACAGGTAAACTTCTACCCTCCTTATTCCATTTTGCTCTGCCACCGTCTTAAAACTTCCTTAAAAACATTATAGCACACATCGACATGAAAGTCGATTTTTTTATATTCATTTTTCAACTTCTTTTATAGTTAATTCATTCCCCACAGCCCCCCCCCATTCAAATCAAACTCAATTTCCTTAAATCTGCTGATTCTTCTATTATGAAAATGAAACCTGCATAATCGTCATCTTCAATTCTTTTACATTTTCAACAACTGTTTCGTTTTCGGTCACAACATCAGTACCAACCTCGGCAACTAGTTTTTTCCAAAATGATAATGCTCGACTGTTATTGTCGATTACTTCAAAACAGTATCGTCCAGGGTGTTGGGCAAAAATCACTTTACATGCTTCACGAGCGATTCCTTTTTGGCGATAATACCCGATAATAAAAAATTCGTTAATACAGTAATCGCAATCGGCTCTTATCACGTAAGGTGCTTTGGTTAGTAAACAAAAACCAGCAATATTGTCGTCTACAGTAATCAGATACATCAGCAGTTTTCCATGGCGAAGTGCGTTTGATGTATAAAACTCTTCTACTGTTTCGTAGTCATAAAAGCCTCGTGCGTCAACGGTTGGGAATAGGAAGTCAGCGGTCATTGATAAATCATGTTGATATAGATTGAATAAGTTGCGAAATAATTCTTTATCGCCTTCTTCTATGATTCGTAATTGAATGTTACTCATTTTGATTGCTCCTTAAAATTTAGTTTCCCGTTACGTTCTATTAGTTTATTGACGCTACAAAGTTTTGAATGCTTTGTCTTGTGTCACGATTTAATTTTTTATAGTTGCCGTCTTTTTGGCGATGGATAAATGTTGGAACAGTTTGTACTTTGTACATGTCTCGCACTTTTTGCAATGTTTCGTCCACGCTGGTATGGGTTGTATCTATATAGTAAATTTCAATGCCAGCATTTGGAAATTCTTCTGAAAATTCACAACAATATCGACAGGTTCCTCGACCGAAGTAGATAAATGCATCACCTGGTAAATTTTCAATTTCTGTTGCCTCAATTTGCGTTAAATTTTTTACATTTTCTTCATATTTTTTGCTCATTTTGATTGCTCCTCTTCTTATTTTTAGATGTCAAATTCAATTTTTATTTTAAAACCACTCCAAAGGGTTAGCAAAGTTATTCATGATGATTTTGTGCTCTTTTGGGTAGTCATAGATCGTCCAGTTTTCATAAATATCGATAAGTTTTTGGGCATCTTCATTTGATAAATTTTTTAAAAATCGATGACACTGTTCGACAATTCCAGCTGGCTTATTCTCTGCTTTTATGACTGCATCCTCTAGCATTCTCATAGATGGAAATAGCAGGTCATTTTCTAGTAAAATGAGACGGTATAAATTGAAGACCATCCCGTGTGCGATATGGTGGCGCATAAAGCCTGTTGGTTGACAAGCATTCCAGAAATAGCGGTGGAATTGCTTGAACGTGCAGTAGAATTTCAGTTGCATTTCTGCTTTTTTCTCTTGGGGAAAGACTGGAATGTTAGCGACGATGTCTATTAATTCTTCATCTTCACAAAAGAGTGTTTTGGCACAATTGAATTTATTTCTCATAGGTTCAGAACCGTCTGTTATCAGTTGTTTCAATGACGCTTTATCCATAAAGCTGACATCAAAATAGCCACCTTCATAAGTACATTTTCCGTGTACCACTTCGGCGAGTATTCCTGCTTCTCGCTTCTTTTGCAAAGTTTCACTATCGACAATGGCTACCCCATCTAAATCTGAATTTGGACGCTCTGTTTGGGTTGCTACTGAACCTACTAAAAATAAAGCTTGTATGCTATCATCTTGCTTGTAATGCTCTATCATTTTTTCGACTGATACTTCGTGATGTTTGTGGTTGTACATTTTTCTTCACTCCAATGGGTTTTGATTTTTTCATTAGTGGCTAATTTTCATGTTTGAATTTATTTCGACATTTGTACTTGACGCTTTGCTGAGAAAGCTGTATAATATTATATAAAAATAAGGGTGGCGCATGAATCATGGAAAATAAACGATTAATCGAGCAATTGAAATCAGAGTTAAGACAAGCATTCAAAGATATTGAAACTGGAAAAGGAATTCCCTTAAAAGATTTCGATTGGGGTTTACTGATGCATATCGCTGAGCCGAGAGCTGAATACCATGTTAACCATGAGTCATGATTTCATCCAAAATACAAAACAAGGAGGTCTTAAAATGGATAGAAAATCAATCCTCAAAAAATTTGAGGATGAACTTAGAGAATCACATCAGAATTATTTAGATGGAAAAGGAATTCCATGGAAAGAATTTGATTGGGGTCTGCCCATGCGCATTGCTGAAACTAGAGCTGAATATCGCATTCAGAATGAAGCATGAACTTCAATTGAATTTGATACAAGACTTTCGGAACAGATAGCTTCAATATATATTTATATCATCAACCATCTGATAAATGAAGAAGCATGTTATCGTTTACAACACACCATCGAAAATAAGTTAACGAGCATTTCAACGATGCCCAATGCTTACTCATTCATTTTATCTCTCATAGATGACATCGCCGAAGAATTTAGAGAAGTTCGGAAAATCACAGCAAACAATTATGTCATTATATACAGATATTATGATGATGACAATCTTGCATTTATCACCCATATCTTCCACCAGACCCAAGACTATGGTAAAATTTTTCAAAATAGTTGATGAATTCTGTTTAATGCCAAAACAGGATTTTTTTCGAATTAACTCATATACCAACTGGCTTGTGCATCATACATTTTAGCATAATGCCCGCCTGCTTCGAGCAACTCTGAATGTGTTCCAACTTCAATCACTCGCCCTGCATCAAGCACAACAATCTTATCCGCAATCTGCGCTGACCCAAG
>Ga0131853_10003211_pt1 | contig 29330 bp, 19 predicted proteins | sample TergutLab28metaG_FD_92764 | JGI IMG/M metagenome (GOLD analysis project Ga0131853, IMG submission 92764) | Labiotermes labralis P1 segment gut microbial communities from Petit-Saut dam, French Guiana - Lab288 P1 (version 2) (version 2) | ecosystem: Host-associated > Arthropoda: Insects >... | reverse complement strand
TAATCAACAGGATTAGGCTCGGTGGTCTTATTTGTAGTTTAAAAAGTTTCTTACAATTGAACATGTGCCAAGAATTACAGATTTTTGCAGTTGTATGTATGTATTCGGGTGCAAGTTAAGTCTTGTTAGACTTTGTGATAGTGATTTTGGAATTACTCCCGTAGATGATATTACTATCGGCATCACTTGTGCTGCCTTTTGCTTCCACATAGCACATATTTCATTCGCCAGTTCTTGTTTGTCGGTTATTTTTTGGCGAGATTATGTGTATTTGGGAAAGCTATGTCTATGGAAAAGGTGTTCTTTGTTTTCTTTATCATAAAAGTTATGTCAGATCGATTAAAAGGTGTTGTTTTGTCCGTAAGTATGCTGCGATTCCAGTACAGCTAGAAATTTTCATTCTCTTTTACATTGGCTGGTGTGTACTTATAATATGGACTTTTATCGTCAATCAATTCGACTGCTTGTGCCACTTTCTGATGGATAATTTTGGCTAGTCCATCATCTCTCTTGACATACTCGGTAGGTGCTAGTTGCTCACATGCTGCAGTAATGTGTTGGAATGTCTCCGATTCTTTTCCACATCTTCTACACAGCTCATGGGTATCTGGCTGCTTCAAAATATATTTCTTGTAGTTTCTTGTTAGAATGACTTGGTCCTGTATTGCTGCTAAAAAGCCCTCTGTTTCGGCGAACAAATCCGCGTTTGGTATTATGATTATTATTATTATTATTATTACTGTGTATGTGACATGCTTCTGGAATTGTGGCGCAATGACAGAGCTAGTGTTAAATATTCTGAAGACAACGGTTTGGTTTAGGACCAAAGTAGAGAATATTTTAAAGGAGACATTTATATTTCACTTCATACTATTCGATATTACACAGTTTGTGGACATGGCAGACTGCCTTCAAACAGTTAAATCCAGATATTCATTTCCGGCCACAATGCGAATTTCGCTTCTTGCCTTGTCTTCAGCTAGGTAAATTCTGGGCCATATGTTAGTTTCTGTCATATAAAACACTGAACTGTGGAAGGTTGAGGAGCTCAGTCAGTACGGTGACAGGCTTGTGGACTGGGCAAGAGGGATTACATTTATGGTAGGCCATAATATTCTCTCTTTGCAATAGCGCCCAGACCACCTCTGGTTTCCCAGCAGCCCACGACCCATGGGTAACCGGGATTTCTTGCCAGACATCAAGCGGCCAGACCTTTAATGCAGAAACTGAGAAAGCGTGGAAAAATAGTTCGACTCCCCTATGCCTATTTATGACTCAATGTTTAATTAAGCACCGGTACGGTTTTGCGTTATCCCTACTTTAGGAAGATCATGTAGCATAAATAGATACTGCAGCATGGATGGTATCGGAAATAAAGCGTGTGTGGAAATTTGAGAACCTTAACCCATAAATTCACAATTCGAAGACGATTAGGCCTTTCTGTCGTCTGGGATGTGACGATATCACATCAAGAGCAAAACAGTAGTGTTTATTGGGCTTATTTCAGTTATGGTGGTCTTAGGGAGAGACGATAATCTGTCGGCTAGTTTTCTTTGGACTATGTGTGTGTTGATGCTGAGAAAACCAGAATGGATTTGCTTGAATGTTGATTCAGAACTTTCAATATTCAAACTTCAAATTTGCCCTCCTTCTGACAATCAACGGTTTCATTATGCTGAAGGCACAAGAACTAAGTTGCTGGAATATTTATTAATTCTATCCTTCTCCGTCTGAGGCTATAGTGTGATTAATGAAGAGCCAAATTGTGGTTTAGAGACAGAGCAGAGAATACGATCGATGTGAATAAAATATTTAGCGAAAATTTGTTGACCCATTGCTAAAGAGGAACAGCCCCTTTGGCATTCATATAGGCGCCTCAGAATTAAAGTGCTGTCGTTCTTGTATCTTCACGAAGTCAGTTATTCATACAGTTACAGATAAGTACGCCAGGTGGCAGTAATATACCAATGCTGTATGTCATTACGAAGCAATCGATAAGTACCTCTGCTTCGATGGGCAGTGCAACCACACCTTTACAGATACAATTTATCTTCAGTCATCTAGCCTACCGTTGTCCGCGTACATTTCACGCCACGAAGGTATGAGGATAAGAGCAGATGTAGCTGTACGCATTCTAAACCTCGCCACTAGATGGAGGTGAGTGGTGAGATTGAAACGCAGCCGGTGAAAAGGCCCCGGTAAATATTTGGAGCGCCAAGTTGCTAGTCCCAACAATTTGGAAAAGAGAAAGAAACTTTATCTTATCTGATGATCGAAAAATAAATCCTTGAAAGTCCAACCCCTAGGCCAGTCGCTATGCCGACTGATCTACCTCAGCTCATGTCTCTAAGCAGGACACTCGCATGTTCTATGAAGCTGTCTTTCAAGAACCTTTAAAAATCGTAGACGGCATACAGAGGGTAAAAGTGATTGGATAAGTTCTTGATTTAATAAAATTTTGTCAGCGGAGATCTGTTCTGTGGAACCGGTAACTAGAAAAAGAAAGCGTTTTTTTTTTAAAGATTTACTGGATGTCCGCTAGAGGATATACTAAGAGGCACAGCTGTAACCTACACTTGCATCTTTGAGATCATTCATATCACTGGACAAAGGACAAGACTAGACAAAAGTAATGACGTGTGTGGTGGCAGCGTGGAGGCACGCGGTGGCACGCTACAATCTGGAAAGACGCGGATTCAGCACGCAGTTTGATAATTCGAATTTTTCAATTATTAAATCCTTCTGGCCACACTATGGTCCTGGGGTCGACTCAGTCTCTTAGAGAAATGAGTACCAGAGCTATCCACCCTGGGAGTAAAGTCGGCCGGTACGTAGGGCTGATCATCTTGCCACCTTCATGTTGCCGATTTTCTAGAATCCTGTTAGCCTCAAACTCCTGAAGCCCGGAGGGCCTGTCCACGCCCGTATAGTGATTGCTTTCTTTATTTTATGATAGCAATGTAAGGGTACTTGCAAACACCTAAAGATATTAAGTAATTTCCTGGTTAGTATCTTAAATTCGTAAATCAATCTTTACAGAAAATATGAGGTCAAATCCCATGGTCGCGGCTGAAGTTGTGAGAAAGCGAGAGACGGTTATTTTGACCTTTCCAAGTAACTCTTCTTTGAATTTTTTTTTGTAAACCTGTATTAATTTTAAAAGGCGTCTAGAACTTTATTAACATGCTACAGACCTGCATGTTTGTGAGTGTCATGTTGAGAATGGAGGAGGAGGAGCTAGAGTGTTGGGTTGAGAAGGAAATTAGTAATGTGAATCCCTGATGTCAAAGTAGCTGCAGCATGGAGGCGAGAGAAAACGTCTTGTTGCGGGCAGCGCAGCCAAACCCATCACCCTCAACTTCCTCCCCTGCGTATTACAAATTCCAGCGTCCATGACATCAGATACCTTGCTCCCAAGAGAGGTCAAGCTGCCAGCACGCATCACGGTATAAGCGACCCAACAAAAAATTAACTTTTCCTAACCAAGCTCCACTGTTCGCAACATTGTACATTGCATTCAGGAAGCTTAGGCTAGGTTTAGTTCTCCACACGAAACATTAAGGGCAATATCCATCACGTAGTGTATTGGAGGGCATCATAAATGTTAAACCAGTTTATGTCCTATATTCTTTCTTAAGAAAAATTTCGAACCAAATGATTGGACTTCTAAGAAACGCCGTATGAACAATGTATCATTGGAGGCCATCCAGAAATTCTATTGTTAAATTCACGACAATAAGTAACACAACACAAAGGTCGCGCGAACTTCTGAAGTGGAAGACGCGTCTACAGCCATTAGCAACTCTAGCGCCATATCCTGTTTCATTCTGAAATGATTTGTGGTAATAAATTTTGAAAAATATCCAAGAAGTTTAAAACGTATAAAATAGTTTTCTGTACTTTTCAGCTTTACAGTTGTAAGTAATAAAACACTGTAGCTATTTTTTACTGTTTTGTACTATGACCGCGGTACATGTGTTAAAGTAAAACGTTGGAGCCATGTGTGTGAAGTTAAGCAAGAAGACGTATCATAAGCACGCAGACAATGTTTGATAAAACTTTATTCGTAGGTCAATAATTACAAATATTTTAAGCTTGCAAATTTTTAATTTTTGCCGTTCACGAATACAAAGGCGTGGCGAAGACAACGACGACGATGATGGTGATGATAATCATAAATCGGTTGGGTAAAAAGAAGACGCAACGGGAAGGTAGGATTTTATATTTCTTCTCAAGACTTCGTTTTACGTTAGTGGACGCAAATTTGCCTGTATCTTGCCAACATTAAAAATTAACATATCAACATACAACGACCCAGAGATCTGCGCTCTTCTGGGTTATTACGCAGCGAGCAGTGGTAACTTCTTACTGACGTTTCGGGACAACCTGTCGGTCCCATCCTCAGGGTTCAAGAATCCAAAATTCTTTAACCCTGAGGATGAGACCGACAGGTTGACCCGAAACGTCAGTAAGAAATTACCACTACTCGCTGCGTAATAACCCAGAAGAGCGCAGTTCTCAGGAGCTTCGCGGCGGAAGCCTAAAATTACTCTCACAATGAACCAGTTTAACGTTGTTCATTCCATGCACTGACAATATGTGTTTTATTTACAAACCTAACATATGCACATACGCAGTAAACACAATAGTAACGTTTCTGTCTCTGCGGCATGCTTCAGTGATTACATCGCCATTATCAGGTGTGTAACACACCATGCTACTGGAAGTGTGTCATATTTTAACGTGTTTTTTAAACAGCTCTCTGTGTTGCACTGATTATAGCGATGTAATAACGGAAATATGTAGGAGGAATACAAATTTTACTATTTTGTCTACTGTGTTCACATACCATTTTGTTTTTTTTTTAAATAAAACACGTGATAAAACTTAGACCCATGCAAGCATTACAAGAAATTATTTCTTAAGATTTCCGTCTGATTTTTTTTGACAGTTTAGTAGAGCAGAATCACATTTTTAAATTTTGATACTTTATTAAATATTTACTGAACCTTTCTTTGGTAACTCTAATGCTCATAACTGTCACCATTGATGCGATATTCATTTCAAAGTTTCGTGAAATCTGTTTACGATATTGGTGCCCAAAACTGACACATAAATTTCTTGAGAAAAGTGTCAATAGCCAGCTGGTGGGGATCTTCGGGAATCAGCCAGCGAAATGGTAAGTTATTTAGAAAGATAAATATTTCATCAAGGTTATCACTCATTCCAGTAGCCAGATATTCTGTTTGTTATTTGGTTACAATTCAGATCCTTGTTATCCAACAGGTAGAAATTTGGGATATTCTCGAAGACATTCACGTATTTTTCAGGGCGCTCGTAACTTGAAGTGTTCCAGACGCACGAAAAAGCGTAAGCCGTCGTGATGTTTCAAATGTATTGTCCTCTGACTGCGGTGTTGGTTAGAACAGTGTTACCTTGCACAAACATGACAGAGAAACAAAGCAAGGTTATGTGTGGACAAAAAAATCAGCTCTGTGGAATGTCGGAAAAGAATGCTGTTAAGAGAGAAATAAAGATGCGCGTCGCTATTTCGGTAGGAGAAGATGAAGAGTTCCAATTAACGATAGGTAAAGGAAGGTTGCTCAGTTTAGAAGAATAGTTGTCCTATTAATATTAACCATTCATGTTCCTTTGTTTCAGACGTCAGAGACGATTTTGATTGAGCGAGGGGCGTTACACGGTCTCTAAAATCCTTGTCTTCCGGTTAGCTGTGATTTATGAATAACCGGCGAAGAATGAAGAGCAGGTGAAGTAAAACCCTGGCTCAGTCACGAAACACGTTGCTGTCAAAGTGACGCCAATTTCCTGGACTGAATTCCGTTATTCATGTTGTGCTTATTTACTTGAGGTTCTTACATATTTATATTTTTGGAACAAATTTTAAAAATAACGTCTGATGGCGTGCTACACTTTAGGGTTCCGAAGTTTGATAGATTTTTGTGTTAAATGACTGCGGTTTTTTATCTTAATAGCAATACACACTGCCTGCACTCGAATGGAAAGGTACAGGGTCTTTATTGTTTCTGAACAATATCGTTTGTCACTTCCTCTCTGCTCACTTACCGTATGACAAGCTGTAGCCTCATAGTTGATGCTAACACAGAGTTGCAACATAGGCGGGGTTAACAAATAACGTTACTCGGATAAAATAATAATTTTGTACTTGTTACTGGCGAGCAATTAACGATTCTAAGAAAATAATGATTGCATTTTATTTCGACGGTCTCAGCGTCTAATCCCAGGATAAGGAATAGTGAATGAAACAGGATTAAGCAACAGTTGCCTGTTTAAAAATACTGTCCATTCAGCATAGGAGTTTGGCTACGAGATAAACGACTGCCATTCAGTTCCCGACAGGGTCACTAATTTTATTTCCAACATGTCTGCCTGCCCTGGGGCCTACTGGGTGCCTGAGCGGGGACGTTATTTCTGGGTAAAATGACTGAAGCATAAACTCGATCACTCACCTTCACGTTGCCGAGGTGAATAATGTGTCGTGACATCCCGAACCGTAACTCCCATTGACATACTTACAGGGTAATGCTAAATTCAGCACAGAGAGAGAGACTTTTATCCCACTATCTGACTGAATAAGTTATGGAAAATTGCGAACCAGTTCATCCGGTTAGCCTGTGCCCGGCAAAATCCCAATTATGTAGAAAAGCAGATTGGAGTCAGGGAAGGCTTGCTGCCATTTGACTCGGTATCTTTTGTCTTCCAGATTTAACTACTCAAAACTAAAAAGATAAAGATATACAGAACTGTAATTAGGCCGTTATTTTGTATGGGTGTGACGCTTGGTTTCTCACATGGAAAAAGGAAGATAGCCTGTGGTTGTTAGGAATGGAGTGCTGAGGAGGATATTTGGAGTTAAGGTGGACGACGTAACAAGACAGTGGAGAACATTACGTAAAGAATCGTTTTGTGATTTCTAATCCTCTCAAATATTATTCGCCTAATCGAATAAAGAATAAGAGCAGCAGGGCATGATAGACAGGAGAAGTGCCTACAGGTTTTGGTGGGGAGACCTGACTGAATTAAATCACTTGGAAGACCTAGGAGTAGATGGGATAATATTATTAAAATGGGCCTTAAAGAAGTAAGACGAAAGAATGGACTGGATTGATCTGGCTCAGGATAGGGACAAGTGGCTAGCTCTTGTGAATGCGGTAATGAACTTTTGGGTGCCATAAACTGTGGGGAATTTCGTGACTAGCTGAGGACTTGCTAGATTCTCAGGAAAATAATCTGCTCCATGGATTTAGTTAGTTCGTTCGTTTGTTTGTTTATTTGTCAGTCAGTCCGTCTGTGTGTGATAAAATGCGGAGAATTTCTTGACGAGAGGAGAACCTGTTACTTTCTTAGAAACGACTTGGCTGCATGGGGTTAATTAGTTAGTTAACCTGTGTCTGATAACGCAAAACAGATTCAAGTCAACCACCTAAAAATGATGTGTTATTATCACTATTATTATTATTATTATTTACCCACCCTTATGCAGTATATTTACAATTACATACATCCGAAGGAAACCATATTCTCAGAGTTTATAATTTTGCGGTTATTTGTGGTTACAATCTGTGGTACATTTAAAGGCATTTCCCTTAATTAATTTTGCACATTATTTCTATTATTATTACTATTTTGGCCAAGTACTGGATTTGGCCTGTTTTACTTCCTAAAATAAAACGTTTTGGCCTCAAACTTCGCCAAGCCCATTGGATGGGTGTGTTGTTGTTGTTGTTTTGTGTGTGTGTGTGTGTGTGTGTGTGAGTCCCCCACTTGTCAACTTTAAGTTGTATAGTAGCTTTCTTTGAGAGTAATGAAGCCTGCTTTCTGTCTGTTTATCCATTCAAGTTCTTAAGAAAGTGGATCGCATTATAGTCAATACAGCTAAACATTTGAGTTTTCTAAAATTTGGTGAAATTCTTACATGTAGAATTTTAAAATGAATATCCATCAGTTTAGGCGTTGGTAGACTACTAGTCACAGATGACGGATGGACGGAGAGATATGCTCTGCATTTAAAATATTAATTTTTGCTTGTACAAGAAGGCATTATATATATATATATATATATATATATGTCCAATTTCGTGAATTAAAAGAGCTACCTTACACCAGCTGTAAGTTCTGTGTAGGAAAACACAAAATTTGACGAAGTACAGTACTGAAAGCAAAGTAAAAAGTAGCGCAGCTCAAACCTGATGGTAAGAGAAGTCATCTGTAAGACTGTATCCTGAATATGAACATGCTTAGAATTTCATAATGCTCGTAAGTATGAACCGTAACGGTTTTGCGGTTGCAGCATAAACGGTGCTAAAAGAATGTGAGAGGTTATAAAGAAATGTGAACAGCAGACTTTGAAATGAGACAGTGGTATCACATAATAGCAAAAACTATAATAGGATATATGTGAGGCATAAGTTTTATAATATTGCACTAGAGAATAAAGAGGCGAGGACCCCAGTCTTATAAGCTGCATTGTGTGTCCAGTTTAATATCCCTAAAGACACTGAGGAATTCTTGGAATTTCTAAAGTTCTGCGCTGTTGTTGCAGAGAAACTGTGCTCTAAGGTGAGCCCAGGGATGCATGGAAATCATAGCATCCAGTGGCGGGTTTATTCACATTTAAACCATTCTGATATAAAGAAGAAGGAGAAGATGCCTCACTTAGTCACACCTGGTATTTCTAGTTAAGAATACCAACATTTTCTTTTAGCCTTTCCTCGATAGTTGGAGCCTGAGGAGTAATTATATATTTTTAATCTTAGAAAAAACGTTGACATTTAAAGAACCCTAAAGATTTTAGTTTCCTATACAGAAACAAAATATCAACTAGAATATTGTAGGATCTACGAAAGTTATTACGGATCTGAAACAAAAGCCAAAAGAAGATAAGAAAATGACTGTCATTTGGATGTGACACCACATGGATTGATAGAATTTTACTAACGCTTCCTACCAAATAGTTCGTGGTGTCTTAAAAGTGCATTACATTGTCACATTCAATATTTTACTTAATAAATATTGAATTTAAAGTACAACATGACAGAATATTTCTTATGCATGATACATAGGTAAAAGTCCCTGTGTTTGCAAATTGAATCACGACAGACACCCGTAAAAGAAACAAGTAAATATATTGAGTACCGGAAACTAAGTATCAATTGTCATGTTAAAAATAGTAATGTCGTAAATTATGCCTTATTTGGTAATTGTTTTAATCGACTTTCAATAAATTATGCATTAGTCGAAATTCGTATCAGTTTTCAGTTTACCTTGAAGATTGTAAATTAGAATTTTCGTTGAAACGTAACGTTTAATTGATAGTAATTTTAAAGGCACTTGGGATTAAATACTTTACTGTCTACGGTCATAAAATTATTCTTAGTTTCCCACAGGCGGAACCCTGGCTATGACCTTTAGAGTCATGGGCACTTACGTCGGAATTCATTCAACTTTTTCTTTCCCTCTGTGATTTAAGATACTGATATGTAACGTATCTTGCTAGATTGGCAATTTCCTGTTGAAAAAAATAATCACACAAAACCATCTCACATACAAATGCACAACACACACACACAAAACACACGGACGCACATAACTATAAAATACGTTTCATGAGATTGATAATAGGGGAAGAATATACAAATTTACCTATGGTTTTTTTAAATTTCTTCTTTTGATCCTAATTTTCTGCAGTTACATGTCCCACTTTTTTTGGATTCCATTTCCCTGCAGTTATGTGTCCCATTTCTTTTGTGTTCCAGTTCTTTGTAGTTACATTTCCCTTTTTTTAATTCCAATTCTCTGTTTCACACGTCTCAGTTTTTTGGATTCCAGTTCCCTGCAGTTACAGGTCCCATTTCTTTTTGTTTCCACTTCTCTGCAGTGACATTTCCCATTTCTGTAGCAATCCTATGCTCTACAGTTACATTACTCATTTCTGTAGGATTACAGTTCCCGGCAGTTACATATCCTATTTCATTAGGATTCCAGTTCTATGTCATTGACTTCAACTCATTTCACCTAACCCTTTAACGACAGTGATTACTGACTGCAATAACACTGAAATTTCTCCATTTTCCCATAGAGTGTATTTATGTTTTGAGTGACGCTCGCAATAAAAATGTATTACTTTCTGAACCAGCATTAACCTGTGGGCTTTATAATGTAAATTGGTTGTTTACTGTGCGGTAGAAGCTGAATCGCTAAATTTAATTCAGATAAATTTATGGAAAATGAGGTTTTCGCCACAGTTAATGTGATATGTGAGAGTAACGGAATGAATATACCATCATTTAAAATCGAATTTTTGGAAGCTATTGACTTAAGGAAAATATTATGGGAAAAAGTTCAGACGGTAAACCCACAGAAGAACAAAGGCAAATGTAAAAAGCTGAGAAGAAGAAGAAGAAAAAGAAGAAGAAGAAGGAAGAGGAGGAGAAGAAGAAGAAGAAGAAGAATAATAAAAAGTAGAAGGAAGAGGAGAAGGAGAAGAAAAAGAAAAAGAAAAAGGAGAAGCTGGAGGAGGAGAAGGAGAAGGAGGAGGAGGAGAAGAAGAAGAAGGAGAATACTACTACTACTACTACTACTACTAATAATAATAATAATGGGAAGGAGAAGAAGAAGAGGAGGAGAAACAGTAGAAAAACATTTGAAAATCCGCCACTGATACCTAGTCTTAGCTATCAGACTGGGCCATACACTTTCGACACTATGAGATAGGAAAAGTGGCTCAGGAAAGGATTGCATTGGCTTACGGGAACGGCATGGCATGGCATGGCGTTAGAAGAGATTACTTCGCAATTGTAAGCGAATAGATTCCTACGAAGGCAACTGACTATATCTGTTGAAAATTACAGAAGGTGCTTGCTTTCGTGGTCGGGAGGTTTGACGACTGCTATAGGACAGAACCTGGAAGAGATTTCTCTTTCAAGACATTCTCCAGCAGTCTGGAAAGAAGGAAATTGCGTAGGAAACGAAAAGAAATATTGCATATAGACTCATTCGAGTCCACTAGCTGTAAGGAAATGGAGTTCAGTTGAAAGTTTGAATTTTCTAATGAACTGTACTTTATAAGTAATTCAGTACTGTATGTCCTTCGGATGAGTCAGCAAAATACACAAAACAAGTATGCTACTTCATTTGGGTCACACTTAAGTCAGTGTGTTGCAAGGTATCTTAACATATGTTATGAGTTGTCGAGAAATTATCTGTTGTTTCTAAGGTGAATGCTTGTTGCTGACTTCACAAATGAGAACATACTTTGTGTTCAGCCCTTTCTTTCACCCCGAAATTATCATGACTCAATCATAACAATAGAGGGATGGTGCTTGTATACTGCTCTTGACATTATTGAGTTTTCTTTTCGAATAAAATTTGCATTAAAACTTAATACTTCATGCATTTTAGTGGCTCATATTTTTCAAATCCTAATCACACTAAAATGCCTATACACATCTTTACAGTGGAAATCCTCTGTATTACACTGTACTGCATACTTACGGACAAAATCTACTTTACTATGAGCTTTACGCATCTGTTACACGCAGCAGAAAAAGCTGGAGTCTGTGACTAAGATGAAGTTACATACAGTAAACACGCCGTTAGGACTGGCTGTGTGTGTTATGCAGCCGCTGCTAAATTGTTGCTTATTATCAGAAACTTATAGAAAAAAATTTCCCAACAGTATTTAATGATCTGCTCACAAGGTGTGAAGCATGTGTGAGAGTTAAGCAGGTCATTTCCAATACCTACTCTAACATGCAGTGAGTTATATTACATACGGCATATGAGGAAATGTAAGGCCGTTGAGTTTGCCTTGCGTCGGGGTTCGGGCTTAAATTAAACTTCGCGTATATGTAGTTTTGTATCTCACACAATTATAAACCTACTGTAATATGATTTAGATTTAAATTGCATTCTACAATGAAATACTTGTGTGAGTATGAGAGCGTGTGTGTGTGTGTGTGTGTGTGTGTGTGTGCGCGCGCGTGCACACACATTTATTTACGTGCCCTTCTCATAATTAGAGAGATATAAAGCTGAACAACAGTCTGAACCTAATTTAAGAATGAAGCGACGCGTGTTTACGAGCTACTAAGCAAGGGGTTTGGCATCTTTTTGCCATTCTCGGCAACTGACAGCAAGTGTAGCAAGCAAACAGTAATTTTATTCCCTTTAGACACTGCATAGGTTGATACTTGAATGATGTGTCTTCCATGCTTCTGAAACAAAACAAAGTTAATGAATTCAAACACCATTTCTTCTTATATTGATGCCACTTCCTGGTTGAAACTATGGACCCTAATTTCCTACTGCAGAATACGATTTATACAAATAAAGATTTAATTTAACAAAGATGGCGTCCTTTGTTCTAAATATGTCCCATCTCTGTCGTTTCGGGATGTATTTATTTTTTATGAAGAACTGATTTGAATTTTCCGACGTTTCTAAAAGTAGGATAATGGACACAATGAGACTGGATGGAGAAAGAGTTCCTATAATATCCAGAATCTATTAAAATGTGATATCCCTAGAAATGTATATCTAAACGTCAAACAAGACTAACATTTTCCCGGTAACAAGTCTTGAAATTTCAAAAGGGAGACGGAATATTGGGCTTTCAGCGTTTGACACTCACTACAACTAGGACGACAGAATTCTCAGCTCCACTCGCCGGCCTCCCTTTATCCGCCAGGAAATTGACTAGTACTCATTTCTTTTAGAAGCTGAGTGAACCCCAGGGCCGCTGAATGTGTGCAGAAGAAATGTCACTTAAAAATGTCTAAGGACCCAACCGGTAATCTAATCCGGAACCTTCCGTCCTGTGGCGCATTTCCTCAACCAGCTGCGCTCGCCCGCATGTATCTGAAATGACTGTTACATAACGTTCATATTACAACCATTGACGCGACTGTCATAAGATTCTTCGATATTTTGAGCACAGATCCCATACAAAAATATTCATCTGGATTTCTAGTAAGTTGTGATAGCCTCGTAACATTGAAAATATTACCATTAACCCTTTAAACGCTGAATTAAATCCCATCTGCCGTCAGCTGGCATTATTAGGAGCTCACCATATTCTCCACGTTAGCAGGATAAGGGTTAATACAACAAGGTCCGTGGGTGATTTTGGAAACTAATATTTGTATTGATAATAGAAATCGGTTATTTAATAGGAGGAAACACAAAAGGGGAGGTAACGATAAGTATATATGTATTCGTTGAAACTGAATATCACATATAGGTACAGGATGATGTTACAATGAAGACGTTTCGCTTCTGGTATCTCGGCTGTCTTTGATAGAAAAGACAGTAAAGCAGAGAGGGAGTGAGAGTGTGCGAGAGTGTGTGAGAGTGTGCGAGTCATGTCTGAGAGAATACTGTAATGGAATGTTGCATATCTGTTTTAGAAATGCGTAATGTGGAGGAGTGAGGGGAAAATAACTCTCTCTGAGGTGAGAGACAGGTCTGAAGGAAGACAATGCATAAGTAGACTTGCAGAGAAGTACGGAGCTCTCTCTGCTTGTCACTTAGAGATTTCATAGAATGAAATGCAGCCAAGAGGGAACAAGATCAGACCAGACTTGAAGGGAACGCCTGATATTCAGTGGCGGATCCAGGACTGAACCAACATACACAGAAGCGTTGGCCGCTTTTCTTATTCGCGTTTTATTTTTATTTGCCCTTCCCAGAAGGATCTACGGGCGAAGCCATGGAAACCTTCCAACAAGCAGTGCTTTTTCGGAAGTTCAGTCTCCCCCCCCCCCTCGTGTCACTCGAAACTGTATATCTGTGATGTCAACGTCATTTGGTATCATGACAATCAAGTACTTTTTAGTATTTAACTGAATCAGTAAACTGAGTTGTGCTGATGCGTCGTGTCTGTTCTAACACTTCTCTCAAGCACGCGGTATGAAATTAAATGGGAAGCTTTAATTTCTGTAAGGATTTGGCAGTTTTCTTCTTTCGTGAAGATCAAAGTGAAGTCATTATTGTTGCAGTTTAAGAATGAAGCTATAACGGCGACTGTTTTAAAGATGAGACACTTTAGTTGGATATTTTTAATTACACCATCTTTATCTACACACAGTACATTTCGGAACGGAGACCAAACATATGGACAAAGCTTACGTGGTTTTATAAGGGTTTTTTTCCCTACTTGACAGATCAGCGCCGGACGGAGGCTCCACTCAGTTTTTATTACACTTCCTAAAGGTTATTTTCAGTGCGATTGTTTGTGTAGCTTTCGTCATCGACTGTTTAACGTCCTTGACACGAGGGGGTTGGGGGGGGGGACTAATACAAATGCAACCACCGAGACAATACATCTAGAATTTCGACGCTGTATAATGTGGAATATTAGGTGCTTTGTTAAATAAGTCATACACAAATGAAAGCTACAATACACGAAGTTTAATAAGTTTGCAGTTGTTCGATGTTTGTACTGCTGTTGTTGAAAACAAGCGTCTGAATTCTTTCTTCGTCCTAATTTGCTTACGTGGGTGGAAGATCCTGACTTTTATCACCAAGAAAAAGGAAGCAGTACGTTTCTCCAACCTTGGCCCATTGTATCAGAGTACACGTTTTCACACTGTAAAAGACAGTTTCTTAATGTGTAAATTGGTGTGCGTTAAATGTATGCGATTTTTATTGCATTTAGTTGTCAGTTTGCAAACGTTTCTTTGATCAGAGAGTATAGAAATATCGTGCAATTAACTGTCGAGAAAACTGCAGCCCTATCTATGTTCTCTGCCGCATAATACTTACATGACCCATGAGTTAATAACCAGGGCCTTAGACCAGAGCGTGCAGGCAGAATACGCTGTCTTCCCCCAGTGCCTGAGAATTTAAATTCTTCTTTTTTCTCTCTCTCTTCTAATAACAATTCTTCACTGCAGCTACTCATACGTTTGCCACATGACAATTAGTGACGAAAGTATCTGTCTTAATGAAGCAATTTGGGCGCACACTTTCTCCGTTGGTAATGCAACCTCGACCGTTGCTGTTTAAAATATAGATGGTAGCACCGCTCCAAATATCAATATGGCTTTCAAGATGTTTTGAAAATCATGTCGTGCGAGGTCAATATAATTGCCGTTTACGGTTTCTTTCAGTGGATGTAATGTATAAGAGTGAATTACTGTCTGTAGAAGGCATAGATAGAAACCTAAATTGTCAAATTTAAGCAATGATAGTATTGAAGAAAACACTGCCCCTTTTATTGACATTCTCTGCAGTATCTGTTACAGAAAAAGAAAGGTGTAAAATATCCATAGCAGAAACCGAGAGGGGAAGAATATTCCAGCCTGTAGGTCTGCCATTATGAAGCGGTCTTGCCTGCAGACTGTGATTAGTCACAAAGAAGTTATTACTTTCTTGAAACTGATGCAAAATTTGCAATGCATTTGCACACAATTCAACAATAAAGACAAACACCGGTGCACAATTTGTTACGCAGATAAACTAGAGCCCTTTTCCTCCTACGTATTTCGACCAGGCAGCTGCAGGATCAGACAGAACGTGCAAAATGCCTTAAAGAATTTAGAGAACTTTATGTTTAAACAATTTTGTCTCATATCGGAAAAATTATTAGAGAATAAAATTGTAAATTAATATATTGCCAAAATATAAAATGTCACAATATTTGACGCGTATAATATGTTATTTTGTACCGTAAATAGAAAAAAAGCAACATATTTTAACTTTTGTAGCCTTTCGCCTTCTGTTGCTTTAATGGAAACAAGAGTGTCTAATCAAGAACAATTTTAACAAGTGGACGATCATTTTTTCGGCCTGTAATAGTACCTTAGGGCCTTGCTGTGATGGGACCTCCTATACATATTTCAGTAATACATTAACTTACACATACAGTCTGTAACTGATCAGCTAAATTAGGGAAATAATTTTAATGTGAAATCAAAGTAATTTTCACTTATAATTTTATGTGTTTCCTTCATGTTTGATCATTCTGGCGTAAACATGTAGGAGAAATAACATTTTTTGTTTCCTCCAAAACACATTGCGTGTTGTTCTTGGTCATTATTATAGAATTATATGTTTTATAAATATTTTCTCTAGCTTAAGTTATACAATGTCGAAGGGTAGGATGATTAATTGATAATGAATTGCAAACGGTATGGATGGAAACTGCTTGAGAACTGACCTGTGATAAAATTTTTACATTTTCTTAAAGTAAGTGAGTAAAACCACACACCCTGAGACCAAATCCTGTACCGTGTCGGAAATTTATCCATGAACCAATCGAAATAGAAGCAGAAATGGTAGCCATTCAAATATTACATTCCAAAACACACTTTTGGTGCAGAAGTAATTTATTTTAAGTTTATTTAACGACGTTTGTGGCATAATTGATGTTTCGTCATATGTCAGGATGAACTGAGGAAAGCGACGAGAAATTTCAGGGTAGCCAGTACCTCGATCGACGCTCAAATCGATAGTCCTTCTTACAGAAGAAGGAATCTACCTCTCCAATAAGGCATCGCTGTGTTTGACAAAAAAAAAACTTAAACGCATGTCTAGATACCCCATCGTTTTTTCCGACACCAAATGTTGAGGATGGAAATGATTACCTTATTACCGAAACCTCTACTCTCCTGTTTGATATATTCGGTAATTTGCTTGGTAATGGAGGTGATAATAGGAGAGCTATCGACGTTGGCTTCTGCGATGACGCCTGCAGTCTCCCTTCGGCTGAAATCGATTTTGTTGCCAGCAAGTAGCAAGGCGTCATGTTGCTAGTGGTGCATGTAATCGAAAGAATATCAGAGAGGAGACAGAGAGACGCTAACCTATTTCGGTACGGGGAAGACAGATTTGCTGACTTTGGACATTGTATTCCACAAGTTCCGTTTCTCAACCTGCTCTACTTCTCGCCACACAGCAGTGCAATTCAGTGTCACCTCACAAAGCGTATCATTGTATTTTTTATGTATGTACGTAAATACACATTATCTTATATATATATATATATATATATCAATACACCTTCGAAACAACGGACTCTTTTCCTCTTCGTATAATTCAGATCGGTTACTGGATCTACCGAGCTTCCTACACAATCTGTAGCGGAGCTTCTTGTCAGCCAGTCAAGAATTTCCCTACATTTTATGGAACTCGAAAATTCATTACTTTTTGACACTAGTCCCTATCCTGAGCTACATGAATCTAATCTTTGTCTTACAAGTCAATATTAATATTGTATTCCCTACTGTGTCTATGCCTTTAAAATTGTCTATTTTCTTCGTACGTCCCCGTTAAAACGTACGTACAATTTGCTTCCGTCACGTGTGAAACATAATTCTCGACAGTCTCTTCATACTTAGTATGATCTTCCTAATAAAAAAAATCTAAGATTGCAAATAGTGAGGATCTTAATCTTCGGTTTTGTCTAGGTGCCTGCTACGTCCTTCCAGTTCGGTTCACACCTTACCCACATCAACCTGCTCTCGAAAATGTGCAGTCTATAGTATGCTTGCAGCGCGAGAAAAGTATGAAATTCGCTATATGGAAAAGAGGAAATTTTATAATTTATTTAAACGGTTGGAGTTCGGATTTACACTGTCCTGTACACAGCAGTGTCAAGCTGCCTGTAAGTCGTGACTCTGAAACGCCTCGACAAGGAATGCAGTTTTATGTCAATAAAAGAGCAGGCTTTCCGTGTTATGTCATAAGTTTGTAAAGTGACGTTCAATTTGTTGGCAACTGAAATCCTTAGGGACTATTTAAAATTTGTTTAGCGTTCAGTGTCAAACTGTGGTCCTCTGATTAAAGACGCCAGATGTCTTTGCAGCTGGGAAACGAAACCCGAAACTTCCAGCCAAGATCTTAGTCACTAGGCCGACTGAGCTATCCGAGCTTCCGACCGCCATCTAGTGCAAAAGTTAAGAAACAGAGAAGCCGTACCGTGTTTCTTCCATATGTCTTTACGATGTTTATAGGTACAACATGGTTCTTTCATCGCAATTCTTTTGTTTGTTAAGTAGTCGGTGTATTTACATTTCGTGTTTCGTCCTCTTCATCCCAGTTCCGGATTATTTTAATGCCAGTTTTTAAATTAAATTACCTCACGTTTCTAAACCCGAAGTCAAATTAAATGATATAAGAGAATAGACCGCATTCGAATGTATTCATTGTAATAATGTGGAAAAGAGTACAGTGTGGAATTGCGGTAACGACAGTTGCCATATAATAATTATTTGTATGCTTTTTCCTCGTGTTTGTCGCCAAGGAACAACCCAACACACGCTACATTCATAGTTGCCACGTAATGGTCGTAACATCACAGTTTGTGTACCCGCCGGCGTATTTCGGTTCACATGGCCACAGGCCGGAAGCAACAAAAGCCACACCATGATGCAGGTCGTATAATTAAATGAAATACAGGCATCCACAAAATGGGACTTCCAGGAGACAACGCAGCAGTCTTGCGCCAATCGTTGGAATCGCGTTCAGAGCTTCGCCTATTGCCTGCTTATGGAATACGGCCAATAACAAATTTTGGCTTAGGGAAGATGGATTGAAAGAAAAACATACGTAAGTTCCTACTCAAAATAACGGAATACAACCCGTCAATGCACAGCTTTAATGTAGTAATTCTAGGTCATAGCTGTATGTTTCGGTCACTCAGAGTAACCGTCATCAGGCTTTGTACCAGGAATATAAAAAGGAAATTATATTACATGTATTTAGTATACCTATGTGTAATATAATTTCCTTTTTACACTTCTCTCATACAGCCTGATGATAATTACTTTCAGTAGCCGAAACATGTAGCTGTTATCTACAAGTGCTTCAGTAAATTTGTGCGTTGAGGGATCGTATTTTCTTTATTATGTGGTTTGGAAACACAACGGGGATGCCGCACCTTTAAGTCGCTGTATGTTCTGAGGACACATAGGCGGAATTTATTCACCATGTAGAATTTTTAAATGTTAAATCTGGTATTACGTAAAGTTCCTGGCAGGCTTTACAAGGTTAATAATGAGAAGTGTGTGGTAATAACGATCACGTTTCTTAATACACCCTATGTTGTCGTTTTATTGGCGACGCAGTGAGGGCGAGTAAATCTGACTGCGCTCTTTACGGTTAAAGGTAAAGCTGTCCCGTGGCAGGCCTGGACAGGCCGTTAGGGCTCCAACAGTTTGAGGCTCCCAGAATTTCTATACATTCGGCACATGATGGTGGCAATCTTGTCAGCCTTACACACCAGCCGCCTTTACCATTAGAAGATATCCCTGGTACTTATTTATTTTAGAGGCTGAGTCGACACTAGGGCTATGATGTGACCGGAAGTCAAAGAAAATTCCATTGACCCTAGCGGGAATAAAACCCACATATTTCCGGTTTTAGCGAGGACTTATTAGAGTCGTTTTTCAAAATGTGGTGTTTTCTCTTGGTAGTACGTAACGTACAGGGCAGAAGAGGCGATAATGAAGAACCACAATCTGAAAACTGGAGATATAAGTGACTAAATTTTTATTCTCATCGAAAATATTAACTAAACACGCAGGTTTTTAAACCTGTTCCTCACACACAACAAGCTCATTTGTAGGTTCTTAAAACTATTAAATCTGGATGAGTAAAGAATTTTAGTCAGAGAGTGCATTTATATTTTAAAATGTAGATATAAATGTAGACTGTAGCTGCTTGTTTACTGAAGGCAACGTCCTCATGACTGTTGGACCCGATCGAAACATGTTGGGTTTCGATAATGAATTGCTAATTTATATAAATATTACAAAAGAATGGTCGTTACTTGCACATATACATTAAAGGATTTCAATAATAAATCACAGTGTTCATACGGTCTAAGACACCACAAAATATGGGATCGTTACATAGATTGAGACTCGGCGGTTGACTGTGTTTCCATATTCCTCCATAGGAAGGAGCGAATGGTGTGGTGGACCGATCTGCCACCTAATGAATCCTTAAAAAAAAATCCATAATTTAAGAGTTTATTTTGAATCATAAACAATAGATCCGATTCCAGTCAACGAAAGAAAGAAAGGTACAGCGCCGGTGAAATATTTTGGGTGTAATTGAAGCAAAACGCGGGTTTCGTGGAGCTAAAAATCGATGTTTTTAATACGTGGATATCTCTTGTGTTGTGGAAAATATGCCAGAGTTTGTTGTCATAGTTCACCTATGAACGCTAATGCCTTTCGTATGTGACTCAGTGTAGTCTGGTAGAAATTTATCAGTATTTCAGTGGAAATTGCTGCTTCCGTCAATAGGGTTTTTGCTGAAATTTATACCAAACTATTCTACACCGCATCTGAGAAGCAGCTGTGTAGCCTACAGAGTTTAGAATCTTTAGAATTAATCAATTAGGATGGCTGCAAAGTATTAAAGAAAGTGCTTAGGAAATGCGTGAACACAGAAACTGGAACACGCAATCTGCTGTTGCTGAGTAGAATAGAAACATGTTACGTCACTTTGAAGGCGAAGAATGTTACAAAAAGAAGTGAAAGTCAGTCGTGACTTGGCTGTCGTAAAAGTTGAAATGTGCCCTTGTAATTGGTAGAAGGTGTCGCCCGCTTGCTGCAGACAATGCTTTACTTCTTGCATTCAGCTTATTTTTAGGCTTAATTACGCCAAATATTATTACTGTTGTTATCACTCATAGGCGAGGATTGAACTGGCATTGCACTCACCTGCTACTGTAGCAGATGTTATGGAAATGCTTCACAAAACACTAAAGATAACGATTGGACAAAACGCTAAAGGAGAACTAATGACAGAATGTAGAGTAGAGGGAGGTTACCCTTGTTATAGGAAATCCGAATATGTATCTTAATAGAGATGGGGAAATTATTTGTTCAAGATTGCGATGATTACTACTACTACTACTACCACCACCACCACCACCACTACTACTACTACTACTACTACTACTACTACTACCACCACTACCACCACCACTACTACTACTACTACGACTGCTACTACTACTCGAGTTACAGTATGGTCTCTCGGCCTTAAGAAAAGTATTGGTGCAGAAGGTCAAGTTAGAACGAAGTGGTGAATGAAATGCTTCGATCTGATAGGATTTTGCACAGTTGTGGAGGCAATTATGTAATGGCTACTTTAGTCACTTAAAATTTATTGGACCCGAATGCTGTTACACTAATAAAGTAAAGTAGAATGAGAAGGGACTGATATAACTTATGTGATGTGTGCTGGTAACATATTGACACGCCTGTAATAACATTTTATTGCGCAAACCCAGATGAAATATGTAAAGGTAATACTGATCCTGGGAATGTCATGAAGACATATTGTAGAATGGAGACACAGCTCCACGCACTTAACCTCGACACTAGAGGAAAGTATGTGGTAGCTTGACGCACCGGCTACCTCGTCCCCGGGGAGATAGCTCCCGTTGCCCGTTGAATACGCGGCTGGGTGTGTCAAAGTACCAGTCTGGATGCGAGGGAGAATATACAAAATCGAAACACGATTCAATGTTTGTCCCAACCCCAACGTACCTAGTACACCAAATACGCTACATTAGGTAACGACAGTAAAATAAAATAAATAAATTTGTCCCTGCTATTAATTATTCTCCACACTACGCAGATGTGTGGGGGAAAAGTGGAATATTTAAGCTGGGTGATCAGTCTGAAGCCTCTGCTACGAGCTAACAACAAATAATAAATATATATATGTATTTTCGTAATTAAACCTTATCAGCAATCCAGTATTATCAAATTTCTTGAAGTGCCTACCACAACATATTTACTCTGCAACAATCCATTGAGCGAAAATGGACACCTACTGTACAGCACAAATATTTCTAAATTACATGGTCGCCTTTATAAAGAATCAGTCCTGACACCGCAGTGACTGGCTGATCTGTACATGAACTGCGGCTCTTTCTCGTGGCCAGGAAGCTTCATATTAAGTCTGCGCTTAATTTTTCTTTTCGTGGAGGCGAAGTGACTGTAACGTGAAACTTGCCACGTCTGTCAGTACAGTGAAAAGGATAAAAAGGCACGAGGCTACGTCTGCTCTCTTCACTTGTCTTCTGCTCGTGATTATTAAGCACTGGGGCAAGAAAATTACAAAGACCAGTGCTTTATGGAATATGATGTCATGCAGGCAGAATATTCCGGTGTTTTCGAGTGCCACCGTTATTTTCGGGGCAGGAAGGCTATATTTGTATTACTGTGTTCACAAAAGTGCCCCATTGGATCGTATTCTAAAGCAGACGAATCCACTCAACATCACATTCTCTTTCCTTAAAATCTATGTTAATATTATCCTCCCATATAGGCCAGAACATCACAATGTTGCAGGAGGTTTTAGGTTTTGGCAACGGTGCGGTCGAGGTCTGCGTTCTTCTGTTAGGCCTATGTGGCACCAAGTCACTGGATGGTCTGTGCCATATGTTTCAAGACAGCCTGGTGGTCTCATTTTCCATGGTCAAAAAAGGTAACGAAGAAATGAAGTATGAAGTTCTGGACTTCCATCCCTTGAAGATGTGACTACTGCACTCTCTTGAAACGTCGACAACAAATCGTCCAGTGACGCTAACACCCTTTTCTCTTTCCTTCATGTTTTCCAACCAAAATGCCATCCGCTTTTATCAAATTTTCCAGTCATGCTATATGTCCAAAATGTCACATCTTGTAGGTTTGAAGAGAAGCACAAGTCCCATAGCTCCGTGATATATATTTTTCGATAGAAGCAGCGAATAACAACTGTCATAATGCGAAATGATGTAACATGCCCCTAGATTAATTTATTTACATCAACATATGTTCACAATAAAATTATAAGCTATCAATAAACATGAACCCTCGTACATGTTTCAAAGATAAATTGAAATCCTCAGGGAGATGTTAATACAAAGCACTATACAACATTAATACATAAATTTTCCATGCACTACGTTAAAATATATCATATTAACACGAATAGTATGGCTATTATATTAAATTTCAATAATGTCCTTAAATTGTTCTTATTCTTCTCAAAAAGCCAATTATCTGTGATATTATCTCGGGATTTTCTTGTTGATTTAAGATCTTTTAAATTGCTATGAAATGATATCGTGATCAAACAGAAAAACAAAGAAGAAAATTTTCACGCTTCCATTTCAAGTACTTGGATATTTTGAGGAAAAAACGCGAAATACACATTCAGGAGATCCGGTTTCGGTGTCAAATTTGAAAACGAAACCTCCCTCATACGAACCAATAATACAAACCACAAGACTGCGGAGTCTGATGATGTCAGAAGTTGAAGCCATCACGTATTCCCAAACACATGCCGCTAGTTTGTGTTGCTGCGTAATGTTATTTAATGTGACTGTGGCCCTCTAGTGAAGTGCAGCGTTGTTGACTATACGTGTATTTGCGGTGAATGACATTTTCATGTATTAATCGGTTATGAGATTGCATATCGAATAGAAGTCCACACTTCGAAATGAGATTACACATAATTTTCCTTGTATTTTTATTAGCTTGTTAGTTGTACCTTGAAATAATCTTGTCAGACTATTCAACACATCACAAAAATTAAAGAAGATAATCTAAAATTATTTTTAATGACAATAAAGAATCGTACCAACAACTTAGCATCACGTGAATTTCATCAGGATTTGCGTTAATGAAAGCGATAGCGATACATATCTGGCCTAGCCTGTATAACATAATAGAATATAAGACTAGCAATGCTGTGACGTAATTACGACCACGATCCTGACCGACCACTCAAATAAAGAGAGTAAGGTTTAAGCATGAACGCCCTCCTCTCTCCTCGACTCAGACGAGAAGAAAACGGCCAATGTGTCCTTGAGTCTGATCTACTGACTCAGATCAGTTCACTACTAAGGCCACATAAAGAAGCCCCGTGGATTTTCAGGCTGACGAAGCTGGCCGTTCCTAAATCCCTACCTACTTCAGCATTTCCCTCCGGCCCTTCTGGGCTACGTGAACCAGGCCAAAGTGACTATGGCTACACTGATGTCACAGAGGGGCGTCCTAAAGAACGGTGGGAATGATGGCTCTCCACGCTTTCCTTTGTTCACCTACTGCTGTATTTCACGTCAGCCCACCTGGTCTAATTCAGTCCACACAACGTGCTTTTCGGCAGACTGCTTATCACATGTCCGCGCGAAAGAAATTGCTAGGGGATGACACTATTCAAGGTCCGTGTTGGGTCCTAGGACGGTGTGCCCTCAAGGATGTTACTAGCCGTAGACATAGCGTAGTGGGTATAGTGGCTCGCTACAGGCTGGATGCATCGGCGATCGAATTCCAGTAGGGGCGAGAATTTCCACATCCGTCCAGACCGGTTTTGGGGCCCACCCAATCTCCTATACAATGGGTACCGGGTCATTCCCGGGGGTAAAGTGGCCAGTGCATGGTCTAGACCAACCACCGCCCTCTAGCACCGAGGGTGAAGAAAGAGTATAGCTATACCTCTACTCTTCCTCCAGCCTTCATAGCCTGTTCTAGAGTAAACTTTACCCTTTTACTGGTGGTAAGCAAGTTACGGATTTTGTGGGGACAGTAGACGTATTTTTTCCTCCCTTAATTGCAGAATACCATTCAATACATTAAGTGCTAATTTGGCTGCTGGAATCGGGTACTCATGTAGCCTTCGGAGAAGAATGAGTTCCCTCAAGCGCCTGATTACCGGTAGTCGGACATTACCGTTGCTGCCTGGAACTAGGCTATAGAAGCTCATACTCAGATAAAGAGGTAATGGTAATAATCACCCTGGAACAGGTCATGAAGGCCCAGAAAGGGAGTAGAGGTATAGCTCAAATCTTTCTTTAACCTCGGAGCTGAATGGGGAGGGGGGTAATCAATGCCACGCCCCGGCCGCTTCACCCCCCCCGGAGAAGAGACCCGGTACCCATCATACAGGGGGCTAGGTGGACCCCAGAGCCTTTCTGGACGACTGCGGAATATCTCGTTCCCACCGGCTTTCGATCCACGGACCGTCCAACCCATAGCGAGGTGCTCTATTGACACGCTATCCCGGCACAGTGGTAAAATGGCACAATTTTCCATATTATGATTCATATTTAGTACATTCTTAATGCATTCCCTTAGTATCTAGAGCCTTGCGTACATCTGCAACCAGCACACAACTCTGGCAGCAGTCTCTGTATATGTGAGCTGTTTTAACTTGTAACTACGATGAGTTAGCGTTCAAATTTAATAAAGCTGGGGACGGCCCCTGAGAACACTACGTGTGTGTACCCTTGATGTGATGTTCAGCTGTGCGACTACAGAAGACGCCTTAAAATCCCTCCAGTAACATCCCTCAGAAGAGTCCACGCGCAACGGCAAGGTGCTTTTAGCTAACCGCAAGCTGTGGCATAAACAACATCTTTGATGACAAGTTCTTTGCTCCTGTTGGATGTTAAGCGGCGCTGTTTGGTATTTCGTAACCGACGTTTCAACAAAACTTCTTGGTCCCTTCGTTATGGGTAAAATGACCCTTGAAGATATGGACAGGTTGCACAGAAACGTCTATAACTAACAATCTACGTTGCATAACATTCAAGAAGATTGAGTATCTCATTTACACTCTGGGGAAGCCTGAAATCACATCCTAGAAGAAGGTTACAACCGACTGCATGTATTTACTTACTTACTTACGTACTTCATGGAACAGAGTAATTCTTGAAAAGCTAATCGGTTTTCAGTTACTCAAGAAATCCCCCGCATAGTATGGAACCCGAAGGTTTATTACCGCTTTTACAAGAGCCTGTCATCTGTCCCTATCCTGAGCCAGATCAATCCAGTCCATGCTCCCCCCGCCCAATCCCATTTCGTGCCATGTACCAAACCTAATGACCCTTTTCCATCGCTTAGGCTGTACCAAAGGATCACTCCAGGCCCGAAGCCCATGTATCCTGTTCGTAACAAGGCCAATTTTTATGGCTGGCCATTGTTAGCAACCAGCCCAAACACCAAGCTGTAGGACCACCCCCCGTCGGGTGTCCGCGACTGCTTATTCAATATATTCGCAATTACCCTCCATATTGGAGGCCGTTCCTCAATTACAACAGACTGTAGGAGGATATAAAGATGCTGGAGAGTCGCGACGGGTGGAGACACAGGATACTTCTCTCTGCAGCCTTAGTGTAACAACAGAATTACATCGGTAATAGCCAGACAGTAATGAATGAGGCTTCCTCCACAAATATTTAATCATGCATGTAACACTTACTTATATGGCAGTAGGAATAATATGGCAAAGCGAGTAAGTAAGGAGACGAACTTTTTAACCTTACATCCATCATGTGCGCATGACTCGGGGCTCTTTGTGAACCCACATACACTGCAGTTCAGCACCACACCCGGCTCCTGTCAATCAAAGTTCCAAGATCCAATAATATATATCTCAACAATACATCTTCACTCTTAATTACTGCACTACACAATATGATCGTTGGTCCGCTAGAAGGAATGACGTTTCGAAGGACAGCGTGCAAAATGAGTCTAAGGCACAGTTGTCTTGAGACAAGAAACTTGAAGTTGTTGTTCAAATAGAGCTCAATTCATAGACCTTTGTTTCTGTGACGTGTTGTTTCATGCGTGTGATGTTGGTATGTTTAGCGACGCTGCTAAGTACACATGTTATATGAGAAGAAGTAAAAAGTTAGACCAAATTAAGGTACTGATACTGGTACTGCATGTAAGGGCCAAAGAAAACGATTAAAATCCTCAGAATTATCCGAATCATAGCATATATTTGAACTGTTAATTTCCATAATTGAGTTTGGGAATCGTAACACTTCAAGTGTCTTGCTTGATTACTTGTTCCATATGTTATGGAAAGCTGATACTTTATCCAGCAAATTAAGCTTAATTTCAAGAGTGCATTCTCTGGGAATGCGACATTAAAATGTTATCTGAAAAGAAAAATCACAGCAATAATTTCTGTACACACAATGATTTTACCATTGTCACTTATGATGCAAATATGCAGGCCTACATATAGGCTGCAGAAAGAGAGCATTGGTAGCAGATATAAATAGACAATGTTCGTCCGCTGTCTTGGGTCACTAAAATGGCTCCGGTATGACCTGCAAAACCGGGGCATGGTGGCTGGTTTTCGGGTTCCCTCCTGCTCTGGGGCCACCTGAGTCCCTATCCCACGGGAACTAAGAATAAACTGGCCAGAGCGCGAAGCTAACTGCAGATATTGATGTAGTTGGTGGGTTGAAATCCGTCGAGCTCTTCTGTTATTTGAGCCTTCTTGACGTGGCGATTAATTAAAGTCAGGGAAAAAGTTTATTTTTTCCGTCTTGTCATCATCATTATCACCATTATCGTTATCATCATCACTGTTGTTATCGAGTTACAGGTTCTCTGCAGGGAATAAAAGCGAAAAGGAAATTTCACCCTATAACATGACATGGAGGCTCAGAGGGGGGTACAGTCATTGCTATATTATTTCTTTAACCTCGGTGTTAGGTGGAAATGAGTGGTCAACGCCACGACCCGACTCCTTTACCCCCCGGGAAAGATCCCCGGTACCCATTGTACAGGAAGCTGAGTGGGCCACAGAGCCGGTCGAGACAGTTGCGGAAAACTCGCCTCCACCGGGTTTCCATCGCCCGACAGTCCAGCCCATAGCTAGTCACTATACCGACTGAGCTATCCTGGCCCACTTGGCTACGAGGAATAACTTGCGCAAAGGTACATTCTTCTACAAACCTCACGTTGAAGGGTTACGTTCTGTAATAACGAGAATATGAAACTCCAGTCATGGCGGCATAATCATAGCGTCCTATAACAAAGAATGCAATTAGCAAGCATAATTACCTTTTTGCGATATTAAGGGGTTGTGACCCAGACAGGACCTGGTGCTTGTCTAATTTCCCATCAGTGTTATGGGTTTTAAATCGCAGGGGATAAAGTTTCCGTTACTCGGAGAAGATTATAAATACATAGAGAATTTTATCAAAAAAATCTGGAATGGAAAGATCACTTGAAATACCTAAGGTTACTAGTTAGAATAATATTAAAGTGGAATTAAAGAAATTTATATGAGAGTCGGGGCTGTGTTCATCTGGCTGGTCATAAAAAATGCCAGTGGCAAGCAGTAAAAAGACTTGGGGCTTCAAAATGTACAGAAATTTCTTCATCAGTTGTAAGTCTGTTAGCTTCCCAAGCAGGGCTGCGCTCAATGGAGTTAGTTATCTTCTGTAATAGACGGCAAAATAGCATCTATTCGCAAAAAGTACATGCAAAAAGAAAACAGTAATGGTCATGTTCATTTGTAATGTAGAGATGCTAAAGGGCATTTGGTGCGGGTTGTTACGTAATAATTGCTAGCGTTATTCTGACTTCTGCAGGCTTAGCTAATGAAAGCTTTGAATATATATTATACATGCTCGTGAGTTTGACGCATACAAAAAAAAAGGTTGTTAAGCTTTGCCTAATATAGTAACCCAAGGGTACATTATACTACATCCGCTTGTGTTCATCAACATAACGTGCTCCATTAGAGTTAAAACGTTTCGGTGATATGAGAATGAGCATAGTGGTGTTTGTGTGTATGCATAATGAACTACGTACGGATTTCTGTAATAGTCTAGTAATTAAAATGTAAATAAGTTTCACTGTATCAGAAATATTAGTGGCACGCCAAATTTTCTCCCGTCCTACATTTGTTACAATAATCGTTGGGAGATAACTTTGGTAGATATTACGCAAAGTAATCTAAAAGCCTTTCACTATATAAAATTGAGATTTTGTGTTTTTAAAGAATATTGCGATCTGTCGGGTGAAGACACCTAAACTAAGCACTGAGAAAATAAAAAAGTGCAACTAATTTTCTATTTAGTTCTCACCGATTGCCAACAGAACATTGCTTTTTGGAAGGTTCCCAGGCTTCGCCCGTTTGTCCTTCTGGTAAGAGCAACGTGTAGATGAAGATGAGTATGGAGCAAAAGTGGAAAGAAACTGACAGGGAAAACCGAAGTACTTGGATAAAAACCTGTCCCATTGAAACTTTGTCTATCACAAATATCACGTGGACTGATCTGGGATCGAGTCCGGAACTCCGCGGTAAAAGGCCGGTCGACTAACCGCCTGTGCCATGGAATAGTCCGAGAAAAGCAAGTGTACTTTACAGTCTTCATGTTTGTAGCGTGCATCGATGACGATTAAAACACTTTATTATCCAACAGATGCACATGTATAATTCGTAGATACAATTAGAATTATTATAAAATTTTTAAAATGTTTAAAATTGCTCCAACCTGTTTCGGATCACAAGGGATCCATCATCAGGGAGCT
>Ga0131853_10003210_pt1 | contig 29335 bp, 28 predicted proteins | sample TergutLab28metaG_FD_92764 | JGI IMG/M metagenome (GOLD analysis project Ga0131853, IMG submission 92764) | Labiotermes labralis P1 segment gut microbial communities from Petit-Saut dam, French Guiana - Lab288 P1 (version 2) (version 2) | ecosystem: Host-associated > Arthropoda: Insects >... | reverse complement strand
GAGTCTTATTAGGAAGTCTTTTTTCTCCTACGGAGAAAAAACCATTCGAACTTTGTATCGTAATACTAATTCTAGATTAAAAACAATAGTTTGAACGGCGCTCCAAAAGTCCGAGGTAAAGGACTTTTGGAGTGGTTTTAGCCGTGAAGAAGTATTGTATTTTAATCAGGATTAGTATTGAACCCCGGCACAAAGGCTCTCATTGACAGTGCCTACGGCAAAAACCGTTTGAGTTTACGGCATTGAACCCTGCCGTAAACTCTCACTGACTAGCAGGTGAAGTATTTTAGGGGCGGGGTTGCCGCGTAGCTTGAACCGTTTTTATATGTCGTTTGCTATGAGGATGTAGATATATTGGGGCTTGCCCGAAGCTCTGCAACAGTATCAACATTAGACTTCCTGCGTAACCTCTTGCTTAACAAATTGTTAAGCGAAAAAAATTGTGTGAAGCAGTTACACAAGAGGTCTATTTAATAAAATGCATTTTCAATATGGTTTAGTTCAAGCTCACCTATGCCCACTACTTCAATTATATCAAACCTAAAATCTTTATTAGTTATATCATTTTCACTTATATAGTGAAGGGCCGTTTTCTTTATTTTTTCCTGTTTTCTAAAGGTTACAGCCATTGAAGGGGTAGAATAAAAATCATTCTTCCTATATTTAACCTCAAAAAATATAATGAACTCACCTTTTGCAGCTATTATGTCAATCTCACCAAAGCGAGAGTGATAATTTTGCATGATAATGCTGTAGCCGCTTTTTGTGAGAAAGTGGACTGCCAGATTTTCGCCTATTTTTCCTGTTTTAGCACTATTTAAATTTTTCATACCGCTTATCCAAATCCGTAATAAATATCAATACCTTAGCAACGGCGTCATAAAGCTCGGGGGATATATGTTCCCCAAGGTCAATAGACTCAAATTCTTTCACAAGCTCGGGATCCCTGTATGTTTTGACTCCATGCTCAGCCGCGCGCTCAATAAGCCGTTCTGCCACATAACCTTTGCCTTTGGCCACCACTTTTGGCGCAACATCATGCGGGTTATACTGTATTGCAACGGCACGCTTGCCGGGGTCTGCTTTATTTTTTTTATTTTTACTCATACCTGATTTAACCCCTTAAGGAATGACCTCCTGTGAATAGGGCAGGGTCCATGAGTTTTAAGAGCCTCAAAATGCTCCCGAGAGCCGTACCCTTTGTTTTTGTCAAAATTATACTCGGGGTATTCTTTAGCATAGCAGTGCATCATTTCATCACGCATAACTTTTGCTACTATAGAGGCAGCACCTATTGAAATACACTTTTCGTCGCCTTTTACAATGGATTCTGTTACACAGCCTGCATTGTCAAGGGTTACATAGTCAATCAAAAGCACATCAGGCTTTTTTTTAAGATTGTTAAAGGCTTCCATCATAGCAAGCTTAGTAGCGTTTAAGATATTTATTTTGTCAATGGCTGCTTCATCAACTCTACCCATGCCTATGTCCAGTGCTTTTCTCTTAATCTCCCAAAAAACTTCATTACGGCGTTTTTCTGAGAGTTTTTTGGAATCGGTTACACCTTCAATAAGAGTACCTTTTTGCAGAACCACACAACAGGCTACAACAGGCCCGGCTAAAGGGCCGCGGCCAACTTCATCAAGGCCGGCTACAGACTTAAGCCCTGAGTCAAAATAATAATTTTCATATCGGCTAAGCTCTTTTAAACGGGTTAGCTCACTGTAATAGCCGTCGAGTTTTTTAGAGTATTTGCTGTGAATTTTTTTAACGCCGCTACGTGAATCCAGAGAATATTTTTTAAGCAGCTCTTTAAGTTCGTCGTTGGCACAAGTTTTAAATTCATACTCAATCTCTTGTATGTTTTTCATAGGATAAAGCGCTCCAAAAAAGTATTAGGGCTTCGCAGGTATTATTAATACCTGTCCGACCTGTATGTTACCGGGGTTCATATCATTTGCTTTCATAATAAGTTCAACCCCTTCTGATATATCGCTGCTGTCCCAGTAAAACATAGCAGCAATTCCTGAGAGGGTATCACCGGGCCTGACTACATATAACTGCTCATAAGTCCCTATCGGAGAGCCCGGAAGAGCTATTTCAAAGGCAGAAGAACCATCCCAACCATAAGTAAATCCCAGATAATTCAACATACTTTCAACGCTTACCAGTGCTCTGTCCCCAATAATTTGTGCGGGTACGTTCATACTGTATTCCCGGCCGTAAGCATTAAAAGAATCAAAACCTATGGTGAAAGTAATTACAGTATCCATTCCGCTTAATGCTATCCAGCCATCGTTCCATGTTACATCAAAGCTAAGCGCTTCAAACAGGGCACGAATTGGAACTAAAAGCTCCCCATCTGCAACAACAGGTGCTTGGTCAGGGAACATCACCGGCCTTCTGGCTAAAGTGACTGTGATTTCACTCTCATTCGCAGCGGAGGGAACGGCGAAACTTAATGCCATTACAATACATAATATTACAGGTAGAAACTTTTTAATTGGCCGTTGCTGCAAAGCAATTCCCCCTTTAAATGTTAATGGGCAATACATTATTAAGCTGCCCCGGTTGGGCCATATATGACAAACTCAGAGAAACCGGCGTACCGGCGATAGCCAAGGTCGCCCCGAAAGCGTGGCAGCAAGGTGAAAACGTTGTTTACGTTTATCATTGCTCTGTCACTTATAATTTGCATAGGTGCATATAGGTAATACTCTACAAACCCGTCATTGTACTTTAGGCCGGATGCGCTAAACTCAATACATCAGTATACATGATATAAGCTCAGATGTAAACGAAAAACCTTGAAGCCCCTAAAGCGCCGCCGTATAGTGGAATTCCACTGTAATTATTGCTCGTTATTTGGTATATCAGTGGAAGAAGCTGTTGTGGCCTGTGCAATAACACTCCTGGCAGTTTCGGGGGTAATTGCAACAAACGCCGCAAGTTTATTTGCCTGTGTAGTGGGCTTTTTCTTAGTTCCTGCTATAATAATATGCTCTATATCCACATAATAAGGTTCAAGTGATGAAGAATTTTCAGGTGGTTTAAAAAAGGTTAACCTCATAAAGTTTGAATCATTTGTTTTTCCCGCAAGAGCGCACTGCACAAAGTCAACAGCATTGCCATTGTCTAAGGCGTTAATAACGGTGCTTATATCCTCCGGCATGTCTGCTTCAATCTTTTCGGGTGCTTCATCATACCAGGCATTAGCTTCCTCAGAAAATGGCTGGCCGGGCTGAACACGGGCGACAAAAACAGCAGCAACCGCCAGAATGATAAACTCTATTACCCATACTGCAAACAGGAAAGCGCCGGTAACATCTGCCCCGGCCAAAGACCATACTCCAATTTCATTTATGATAGAGGCCGAATCAATAATGTAGGCTGGGTTTACTAATAAGAAAAGCGTTTCCATGAAGCGCTCGCCCATTGTCATGCTGGAGCCGAAAAACTCAGAAATTATCAGCGGTATATAAACGGCCCACTGAACATATTTCAAAATGCAAACAGCAACAAATGTAAGAATACCGGCAACAACAGCATTTCTGGCTTTGCCATAAGTGGCTGCCAGAGTGGCAACAAAACCAAGCGCAGCCCCGCAGCCCAAGGTTATAAAGAAATTAATGTAAATAAAAGGTATGTAGTATGTAAGATAGATGTAGACTATGCTTAATATAGGAATACTTATGACCATAAAAAGCACGAAAAAAAGATAAAAAGATGTAGAAATTTTGCCTGATGGTTTGTACCTTGTTAGATTCATTTTTATATCCTCCCGGTTATATGTTTTTCATATTCTTCAAGTTTTTTTACCCATACATTGTAAGAAGCGTCTGAGGGCATACGCAAGTCTCCGTGGTTTGAGAGGCTTATGCCAAGAGCCTTAGGCCCGTCAGGGGCACAGGCACGCTTAAACTGGCTGGTAAAAAACAACCTGTAAAAATTTTTAAGCATTAGTATAAGCTTCTCACGGCTATATTTTCCGTCAAAGGCGCAGAAAGCAAGTTCAACTATTTTATCGGGTAAAAAACCGTTTGCCAACATATGGAATAAAAAGAAGTCATTAACCTCATAAGGGCCCAGGATTTCCTCAGTGACCTGTAAGGTATTGCCGGACTCATCGAGGGGTAAAAGCTCAGGGCTTATGGGCATATCCAAAATGTCGAAAAGAACCTTAGACGCCGCCTCACCAAAGAGATTCGTGTCAGCTATCCGCCTTACCAAAGCCCTTACAATGGTTTTAGTCACACCGCAATTTACATTATACATGCTAATATGGTCGCCGCCAAAGGTTGAAAAGCCCAAGGCAATCTCACTCATATTGCCTGTGCCCAGTTGCAGAGCCTTTTCTTTATTGGCTATATCCATTGCTATTTGGGTGCGCTCTCTGGCCTGTGAGTTTTCAAACACAATATCGTGCATGTTAACATCGTGGTCTATGTCTTTAAAATGCTGCAAGCAAGCGTCTTTTATTGATATTTCACTAATGCTTACACCTAAGGCTTTCATAAGGTTAAGTGCGTTGTCAAAAGCTCTGCCGGTAGTGCCAAAACCGGGCATAACTATGCCCCTAATGTTCTCGTACCCTTTTTCCATAAAATCCATAGCCTTAGCTGCAACAAGAAGGGCCAGTGCAGAGTCCAACCCGCCTGATACACCAAGCACGCACTTAGATGTGTTGATAAATAAAAGCCGCCGGGCTAAAGCGATTGATTGAATATTCAGAATATTATCCAAAGCCAAATTGCGGGCCTTATCTTCCTCGGGAAGATAAGGGTTGGATGGGATGTTTCTTTTTATAAGCTTATTAGGGTCAGATATTTTAAGAGGAACTTCAATAAAGCGGTAATCTTTGCGGGCTCCGTTAACATAGCAGCCCATAAAGCCATTATTTTTAAGCCTCCTGCTCTGTATCAACTCTAAATCAATATCGTGTATAAGAAGAGCATTTTCTTTTTCAAAGCGTTTGCTCTCGGCTAAAACCTCACCGTTTTCACATATCATTGAGTGGCCGGAAAAAACAAGGGCGGAGGTGGACTCATAAACACCGGCGGCAGCGTACACATAAGCACTTATAGTGCGCATAGATTGGCTGCTAACCACCATACGGCGAATATTAAACTTAGAGGCCGTTTCAGATGAAGCAGTGGCATTAAGTATAAGATTGGCCCCGGCAAGTGCCTGATATGAGCTGGGCGGAATTGGCTCCCAAACATCGCGGCAAATTTCTACGCCTATGACAGCAATACCATCCATAGCGCTAAATAAGATATCTGTTCCTATGGGAACAGTTTGGCCTAAGAAATTTATGTTTTTAAAGGGCAAATCGCAAGCCCCTGAAAACCATCTCTTTTCAGAAAATTCTGCGGCGTTAGGCAGGTAGGTTTTTGGAATAATTCCAAGAACACTGCCGCTATGGCAAAGTACGGCACAATTAAAAAGCTGGTTTTTTACAGCAATAGGCAAGCTTGTAAGTGCTATCATGTCTATATGTGCTGTGGCTTTTAGAAACCGTGCAAGTGCCTCTTTTGCACTTTCTAATAATGAACTTTGAAAAAACAAGTCATCACAACTATAGGCTGTTATGCAAAGTTCAGGAAAAACAAGCACATGGACATTTTGAAGGGCCGCTTCTTCCGCCATTTTAATCATTTGGCCTACATTATAGTCGCAGTCGGCTACGGAAAGCTTAGGAACGCAAGCAGCTACTCTGATAAAATTAAACATTATTATACTCCCCCTCTACTACTGAGTGCTCCAAGGCAGAAATTCAAATTTATCTGTGTAGTCAATCTCAAACATACCGCAAAAATCAAGAAAATCCGTGCTAAGTCTAAGGCCAAGCTCACCGTGAGCTACAATAATTATTTTATCGTAATGAAGATACTTGTTAAGAACAACTCGGAGCCTTTCTTGCTGCATGGTTATGTTTTCCCAGTTGCGTTCTTCATTTTCAGGCCATACACCGCGTAAATTCCTGTATTCTTCCCATAAGAATTTTGCCTGAGGCCAAGCCAGTTTTTGGCTTAAATCCAAGCGGCGCTCAACCAGGCCGAAGTCAGCTTCTATTAGTAAGCCTGTGCGCCTTGCAACTATTCCTGCAGTCTGCAAAGCCCTTGTTATTGGTGAGGATACTATTAACCCGGCTCCTTCAAGTAAAGGGTTTTTAGCCGCCTCATCAGCAAGCGTTATCCCTTTAGATGTTAAAGGTGCAAGTTCTCTGCCGTAGCCAATCAAACCAAGCTCATCGGTTGCCGTATAAGCAGGCTCTGAATGGCGCATGTAGACTATTTTCAACTCAATCTCTCCTCCGTTATCTTTTGCATACAATCGGCTATTTTGTTTATTCCAAATTCTATGTCCTTTTCTGATACGCCTGCCAGGCTCAACCGAAAATATGGAATGTCTTTGCTCTCCATATGGTAAAGCGCCCCGGGAGTTATTATGACATTTTCATTAAGTAACTTCTGTGACAATACTTCGACGCTAATATTTTCATCCCTTAATTTAAGCCATATACTAAGGCCAACCGGCGGCGAGGTATATTTTACATAGTCAGAAAGCTTTTCATTTATACAGTGCAAGGCGACGTTAAGCCGGGTTTTAAATAGCTGCCGCATGTTTTCCATATGTTTATCGTATTCGCCGGAAGCTAAAAATAACTCATAGGCACGCTGTATAAAACCATTTGGGATTTCTGAAACAAGCAGGTCAGCGGCTATTAATTTTCCGGGCGTAACCAAAACAGTCAAGTTAATCCCGGGCAGTACACTTTTTCCGTAGCTTTTTACAAACAACACACGCTCATTATAGTCGAGAGCCTTGATAGGCAGGGGCATGTTATTATAAAAGCCCGGTTCACTATAGCTGTCTTCTTCAATTATATACGCGCTGTATTTGCAGGCAAGTTCCAAAAGTTTTTGCTTTTTTTGCTCAGAATAGCAGTAGCCTGTAGGTGTTTGAAAATAAGAGCTAATGCATATAAATCTTACAGTGTGGGACTTTAAAACAGATTCAAGCTTGACCATATCCATACCATCTGTTTCCATATCCACAGCAACTATACGGGCTCCTTTAGAGTGGAGCGAGCCCATATTGCTGTACAAAGCCGGGTTTTCCATGACTATTACATCACCCGGACAAATTAAAGCCCCGGATATAATATCTAATCCTGCTCCAACTCCACTGATAACTTGTATTTCATTAGGCTCTGCCGTAATGCCGTGTTTAAGTAAGTTCTTGCATATTTCATTTCGAAGAGGCGGATAACCCATGACCTCATGATAAGAAAAGGCTTCACCGCTATCCCTGTCTAAAACTTTTAAAAAGGCGTCTTTAAAAGCAGAAACAGGGAAAAATTCTGTAGAAACAGTACTTTTTGCAAAATTTACTGCATTTTTAAAGTCAAAAAAAACACTGTCCATTTTTAGGTTAAGTGAAGCGCTGTTATTTAAATCAGCCCTGCCGGACACAAAAGTACCTTTGCCAACATGTGAGTAGAGCACCTGTTTATTTTCAAGGTGTTTGTAAGCTGCTACTACAGTTGAACTGTTTACTCCCAGGTTCTTTGACAACCTCCGAATTGAGGGCAGTTTCTCGTAAGCTGCAATGTGACCATTCTCTATGGCACCTAAAATATACTCTGCCAACTGCAGATATAAAGGAGAAGCGGCACCTTTATCAAGTTTTATGCTGCCCGGTACGTCCATATAACACCTCAAATTTCTTATCATAGAAAGTATAACATAATAATTAAGCTACTTCTACAAGGGATTTTCATATAATAGAACAAATATTTATATTGTGTTTAACCTATAAAACTATTAAAATGAATAGAACCAGCAACGATGCATAACCTGTTTCACACGATTTTTTCCAAGAAAGACTGCAAAGCTCGGATGAAAAAAATCAGCGGGCATGGGTTATGCACCATTGCCATCTGTAAATTATCATTAGGAAAGAGGTCTACTATGACAAAGTTGAATGTGGCTGTAATCTTTGGAGGTTATTCAACCGAGCACGAAGTTTCAATAAATTCAGCCATAAATGTTATTTCAAGCCTATCAAAGGAAAAGTATAACGTAATACCTGTATATATTAATCCCCAGGGAAGCTGGTTTTTACATGAGGGGCAGGCTGATTCCCTTAAAACTGCGGAACTTACTAAGTTTGGGACACCTTGCCAGCTTAGTTTGGACAGGGAAAGCAAAGGTCTTCTGCGCATAAACGCCGACAAGGTCAAACGTATCCCGGTTGATGTTGTATTTCCAATGCTTCACGGTAAATTTGGGGAAGACGGCAGCATTCAAGGGCTTTGTGAACTGAGCGGTATTTCTTATGTGGGTTGTTCTCTTATGGCCTCTGCTATAGCTATGGATAAGGCTATGGCTAAGCTTGTGGCCGGTTCTCTTGGTATAAATCAGGTCAAATATTTGGTCTTTGAGCCTGATGAGCTTAATGACGCTGTTAGAGTTCTCTCAAAAATAAGATATAAGCTGGGCTACCCCTGTTTTGTTAAGCCTGTCAGAACAGGTTCGTCGGTAGGTATATCAAAGGTTAATAATAAGAAGGAACTCGCTGAGGCTATAGAGCTTGCTCTTTCACATGATGACAGGATTATTGTCGAAAAGGCAGTTGCAGGCCGCGAGCTGGAATGTGCTGTACTTGGTACAGGCGGCAATGATACCATAACATCAGGAGTGGGGGAACTAATACCCGGAGCAGAGTTTTATGATTTTAATGCAAAGTATAACAACCCTGAGTCCAGAACTATTGTATCTCCTGAGATAAGTGAGGCAGCGGTAAATGAGATAAAGGAAGCTTCTTTGAAAATTTTTAAAGCTATAGGCGGCCGGGGTTTAAGCCGTGTTGACTTCTTTTTAGAAGAAGCCACAAGCAAGGTGATTTTTAATGAAATTAATACCATTCCCGGGTTTACGGATATTAGCATGTACCCTATGCTTATGAATGAGGCGGGGGTTGATAGTATAAGGCTTATGGACAGATTGATTGAGATTGCGATAGATGAAGGATAGAACACGTGTCCAAGGAAATAATAGACCTCTTTCGAAACCCCATTCGGGCAAATTTTTGGCTTATTTTCCGCTAGGCGTTGTCAGCCGCTCCTAGCAAACACTTTGGGGTGTGCGTCGTCGCGGCTTCCTAGCCTAGCGAAAAAGCGCTCAAAAATTTACCCAAAGCAGGTTTCGAAAGAGGTCTAATGCAATATTTATCTCAAGGGCGAGCTGCCCAACCTCACTATGTTCGGTTAGGTTGGGGGTTTTTAAGCCCTTCGGGCCCGGCGCTATGCGTGCGCTAAACGTGTGCCGCTCACGAGCATTAAAAACCCGGCAGGAAGTTACCTGCCGGGTTTTTAATGTTTTTCGACAGCTTATAGTGGTTTCAGTCCAAAGTGGACTGAAACCACGCTCCCATTCGCACTTTTGCTAAAGCAAAAATGCTCATTTAGGCCATTTTAAAGTTAATTCACTATAAATAAATTTTAATGCCTCATTAGGATTTACAAAAGACAATTTCTGCGTTACTCTTATAGTGGAATATCTACAAAATTGCTGCATATGCAGCGATTCCACTATAAGTTAGATAATTTTACATATGTTTTATGGAACAAAAAACGAAATAATACGTCATATAAAGTTAATGAAGATTTTACGAGAGGAGGGGCAGCAATAAACCCTATAATATCTCTTAAAAATGTCCGTAAGGTTTATAAAATGGGTGATGAGCGTATCGTAGCTCTTGACAATATTAATTTTGATTTTGAAAAAGGAAAAATCTACTGTCTTTTAGGAACATCAGGCTCAGGAAAGTCAACCCTTTTAAACCTCATAGCTGGGCTTGAAAAGCCCACTAAGGGAGAAATTATTTTCAAAGGCGCTCACATAGAAAACATGAATGAGAAGCAGCTGGCAGATTACAGGCAGAAATACATTGGTTTTGTTTTCCAGTCTTATAATTTGCTGCCGTCTCTTTCTGCTCTTGAGAATGTGACCATACCACTTATATTTAAAAAAGTGCCTAAGCGAAAGCGCGTGCAGACTGCCAGAGAAATGCTTAAAGCTGTAGGCCTTAATGAGCGTGAAAAACATAAACCTTCTCAGCTTTCCGGCGGCCAACAGCAAAGGGTTTCCATTGCAAGGGCCTTTGTAAGCAAACCCACGATAGTTTTTGCTGATGAACCCACAGGCAACCTTGATACAAAAACTACCTTTGAAATGATGGACCTTATTACGAATATGGCAAAGGAAAACGAGCAGACTTTAATCATAGTAACGCATGATTTAGAGATTGCTCATTACGCCAACACAATAGTTTATATCCGAGATGGAAATATAGAAAAAATTGCACACGGACATGAAAGATAGTAAAAGCACAGATATATAGGAGGTAGTTAAAAATGAAGCTGTTAACTAAAATAATTGCGTTAGGTTTGGCATTTTGCCTAAGTATTGGTGTTGTGGCTAAAGCTGAAGAAACAGAGCTGCCCGGCGATGAGGCAAACCCTTGGAGTATTATAGATAGGCTTGAAAGAGAAATGGCTGATTTAAGGAGGGAGCTTGAGGAAGCCAGGGGAAGCTCCAATTTGCCTGTTCCCCTAACCCCCGAAATACGTATTACTGACCCTCTTTTAATAGAAATTGAGGCAGGCTCTACACGCACAATTGAATTCACTCTGGAAAACCTTACAAACCATACTGCAAACACTATAATTACCACTGTTGATTTGCGGGATGCCACAGGTATATCAGGAACTTTTACTGACAGAAGCTTTAATATACCGTCAATGGGTAACAGGAATACAAGAACATTGTCATATCAAATTTCTGTTAATGAAAATGCTGAAGAAGATTTTCATACTATAGTATTTAACCATAGCTTTTTAAATGCACAAAACAGATCTTTTACCAGTCAAAGCCGTGTAATTGTTAGAGTTATAAATCCCGGTGACAGAGTTTTGCTTAAAGATATAGAATCTTCTGTAAACTCCGTATCGCCCGGCGGTAACTTTGATTTGACTGCGCGTATACACAATGAAAGTGCCTTGTCTATAAGAGATGTTTCGCTGACTATTACAGAGGGCATGGCCTCTGACGGGGTTTTCCTCAGAGCTTCCACAAATGTTGTCAATATAGCTAATATGCGCGGCGGTACCGGTGAAAATGTTTCAATAGGGTTCACTGCTTCGAGAAATGCAAGGCGCGGTGCTTATCCCCTTACATTGCAGCTTGCTTTTACAGATTCAAGAGGCGAAAGGCAAACCCGCGACTATAGGTTTTTTGTAAACATTGGCGGAGCAGCCGAACGCGACTTAGTTTCTGAGATAATTATAACCGAGATTACATATCCCGGCGCTAATGTAAACGTAGGCCAGCAGTTTGAAATGAGAGTAACTCTAAAAAATACAAGTGAATATACCGCAAGGAACATTAGGGTTGATGCGGCAGTAGGACCCGGCGGTGAAGGAGCCATAGTTCCAAGAACTACAAGCATTGCCCAAGTGAGTGTCTTAGAACCCGGGCAAGAACGGCAGTTAAGTTTTTCTTTTGCGCCCACATCAGCCTCCAAAAGCCAAAATTATGTTATGGGCTTTACCGTAAGTTACGAAACAGGCAGGGAAGATGCAGAAGGTGAAGACGAAATCATCACATTTACTCAGTACCAAGGGGTGAATGTAAATAACCCTGATGCTGAAGACGATGATACAAAAACCTCTACCCCAAGAATAATAGTAAGCGACTTTCGCTCAGACCCTATGATAGTTCAGGCCGGACAAGAGTTTGATTTAGAGCTTACTTTCCTTAATACAAGCAACAGATTGGTTAGAAATATTAAAATAGTCCTTTCTGTTGAGGAGGAGGTTACTACAAATCAGGAAAGGCGCGGCTCAGTATTTACGCCGGTGGGCAGCTCCAACACATTTTTTATTGACTCCATACCGCCAAGAGAGGTAAGAATGGAGCACATAAGATATTTTACACTGCCCGATGCGCCGCCGCGAAACTATATAATAAACGTAGACTTTGACTATGAAGATGAGGAAAACAACCCTTTCACAGCCAAAGAAAGCATAGGGATAAATGTTGCACAGGTGACACGCTTTGACACATCAGAGATTTTTGTGGCCGACTTTGCTCAAGTGTGGCAGCCTATATTTTTAAACTTTGAAATATACAACACAGGCCGTGTAACACTGTCAAATCTTATGATAAGGATAGAGGGTGATGGGTTTTCCGCCAGTCAGTCTTCGGTGTTTTACGGCAGTTTAAGCCCCGGAGCAATGGATTTCTATGATAACCAGGTAACTCCAATGGAGCCGGGCCAACAGGAATTTGCTATAGTTATAACCTTTGAAGATGATGCCGGGCGGCATATAGAAGAGCGGCGGGAGTTTACTGTAGATGTAATGGGTATGCCTGACTTTGATGAAAATATGCTCGAGCGGCCACAACTGCCTATGGATGAAATGGTGTGGGATGATAACCTGCAAATGTGGGTGCCGGCAAGCAGCGGCATACCTTTGGCAGCTATTATCGGAATAGGGCTGGCCGTTGCGGCAGCAGCAGGTGTTTCCGTTTTTGTGGGCCTTCGTATAAGAAAGAAAAGAATAGAAAGTATGGTGGACATAGATGAGTAGTTTAGATATCATCGCCATGTCTTTTAGAAATTTGTTTAAGCGCAAGCTGCGAACCTTCCTTACTGTTCTGGGTGTTGTGATAGGAACTGCATCTATCATTGTAATGGTTAGCCTTGGCCTTGCAGTAAATGAAAATTTTGAACAAAGCCTTGCTCAGATGGGTGATGTCCGTATACTAACGGTGAGGGATCCAAACGCCGGCAACAGTATGATGGGCAGCAGTGTAGTGTTTGTGGGAGGAGGTTCGGCCACGGGAGGCCGTAGTTCTGAGGCCCCGGAGCTTAACGAGAGCGCTATAGGTGCTTTTGAAAGATTACCTAATGTACATGCAGTAACGCCTGTGGTGCAAGTTCAAATGGCGGCTGTCAGCGGAAGGTACTCAAACACTTGGTTTAATGTAAGAGGAATATCGCTGGGAGCTATGGAAGCCTTTGGCTACAGGCTGGCGGAAGGGGATTATTTGCGTGGTGAGACAAACGGCATAGTTTTTGGTTCGGAAATTGGCTTTAACTTTACAAACCCAAATGACCGTAACTGGTGGCGTAATATTGACTGGGACAATAGAACAGTACCCATAGACCTTATGAATGATAGGATAGAAATGAGCTTTGAAACAGGTTTTGGCTGGGCTGACTATAGCGGGCCTAATCAAAATCAGCAGCAGGATACGGGGCCAAGGCCAAGGCCCTACAGGTTAAACGTAAACGGTGTGCTTGAGTCTATGGGCTGGGAAACCGACATGGCGGCCTTTATGGATATAGAAGAGGTTTTAAGAATAAGGACAGCTCAGCGGCGTTATCAGAACAACGAAGGGCAAAGGCAGCCGGGAGCGGGCCGCTCTGCTGCCCATGTTTTTGACTCGGCAATGGTAATGGTTTCTGATGTAAGGAGTGTTGAATCGGTTAGGGATGCTATAGTCGACATGGGTTTTCACGTTGACAGCTGGTTTATAGAAGTACTTAGAAATATGCAAGAAATGTCGCGGAGTTTACAGCTCTTTTTAGGAGCCATAGGGGCTGTTTCCCTTTTTGTTGCGGCTATAGGCATAACAAATACTATGGTTATGGCCATTTATGAGAGAACAAGAGAAATAGGTATTATGAAAGTTATAGGTGCCACTATTAAAGACATTAAGCGGCTGTTTCTTCTGGAGGCCATGCTGATTGGGTTTATAGGCGGCGGTTTGGGTGTGCTTATCAGTCTTTTAATATCTTACGGTCTTAATACTGCAGGTGCTACTATCGCCGGCGGCATGATGGGTATGGGCATGGGGGGCGGCAATGTAAGTCTTATACCGCCGTGGCTTTGTGCTTTGGCTCTTGTTTTTTCATCACTTATCGGTCTTGTGTCCGGCTACTTCCCGGCAAGACGGGCAATGAAGCTGTCGGCTCTTGCCGCCATCAGGATGGAGTAAAAGCAAGCACTAAAGCGCTTGTTTTTCATGAAAATACATTGCAAAGTTTTGATGGGTAGTGAAAGCCTGCCTTTCGGCTTTAAGACTGTGACGCCAAAACTTTGCTATTTTTATTATATATTATTGCTTAGGTGCTGATACCAATCCTGATTAAAATCCTGTACTTTTTCACGCCTAAAATCACCCCCAAAGCGCTTCACCGCGCGCTTTGGGGGCGGCGCTCAAACTACAGGTTTTAATCTAGGATTGGTATCAGTTGCTTTAAAAATACTTATTATAGCTGTATCACTTTAAAAGAGATACAGGCCAAGAACATATAGTAGATTAACTTGAAAAGCAACAAGTTAATCCCTTCAGGATCGCGGCGCGTTAGCGTCCCGGCCTAGTTCTACAAAATAGTTACATATGTAACTATTTTGTAGAACTTCCACTATAAAACCCACAACGCAAGCGTTGCAGTTTTAAATCCATTTCACTATACATCAAAAAAACTTCATATATTGCACATGCACACAAATTCTTTTTGCCACATATCATATAACACGACGGGATGGGGGGAATTTGTGTGTTTTTTTTGACAGTGTCTTTATTCGCTATAGTATCTTATGTAACCGGGGGAAATTCGTTCCCCAAAGCACTTAGCGCCGAAGAAGAAGAAAAGTATTTAACTGCTTTTGCTGAGGGTGATGCCTCGGCAAAAAATAAGCTTATAGAGCATAACTTGAGGCTGGTGGCACATATTGTTAAAAAATATTCCAATCAAAACCCGGAAAATTCGGGTGACTTAATTTCAATAGGTACTATTGGCCTTATAAAGGGTGTAAACACTTACAAATTAGGCCATAAAACCAAGCTTGCCACTTACGCCGCAAAATGTATAGAAAATGCTATACTTATTTATGGCTAAAATCATTGCGTATATGGCCGAAATGCTTTATAATGGGGCAACTTAAAAAATATTAGAATAGGAGATATTTTTATGAAAATAATTGTTGACTCTTCCTGCGATTCGGATGACTCGGTTTTAAAATCAGCTAATTTAGAGCTCTACTATATACCATTCAGCCTTCTGCTGGATGATGAGCATGTAATTGATGATGATGGCTTTGAGATTAACAGCTATATAGAAAAAATGAGAAAAGCCACGTCAGTAAAGACGGCTGCCCCCAGCCCTGAGCTTTACTTAAATGCAATGCACGGCGGCAATGACAGTTTTGCAATAGCTATATCTTCCCCTCTAAGCGCTTCTTACGGTAATGCACAACTGGCGAAAGAGATGTATGAGGACGAGGGCGGCAGCCATAAAGTGCATGTGTTTGATTCCAGGTCGGCCTCAGTTGGGCCGCTTATCATTGCTCTTAAAATTAATGATATGATTAAGGAAAGTGCAAACTTTGAAGATATTGTAAAAACTGTTCAAGAGTATATTAACAGCATGAAAACTTATTTTGTACTTGAAAAATATGATAATCTTGTAAAAAATGGGCGTATAAATGCTACTGTGGCGAAGGTGGCTTCCATGCTTAATGTAAAGCCTGTCTGCGCTGAGGTTGAGGGTAAGCTGTCTATGGTAGACAAAGCTATGGGAACGAATAAAGCTATGGCTAAGATTGTAAAGAAAATAACTGATGACAAATCGGTGGAATTTGAAAAAAGAATATTAGCCATAGGACATGTAAGATGCAAAGAAAAAGCCATACAGCTGAAAGAGGAAATTTTGAAACATGTGAAATTTAAAGATGTTGTAGTGGTTGAAACAAGAGGCCTTTGCACTACGTATGCCGATGACGGCGGCATAATTGTTTCATATTAATTTATGGAAGAATGAGGGCAATTGTTCGGTTTTATAGTGGAATTCCTTTGAAACAGGTATCAGAAACTTAGCTTGATAAATTTCTGATACCTGTTTCAAAGATAGGCTACGGGCGCGTTAGCGTCTCGCCTAAAGTTGCTTCACTATACAAAGAAAAAAGCACACTTTCTAATTTAGAAGGTGTGCTTTTTTGAATTATTGTTAGAGGCGTAGTAGTGTTTATACTACCATCTTCCGCGGTTCATCATACCACCGCATCCACCGCCACCGCAGCCGTTAAACTCGCCGCTTACTCTTGGGCAGCCTTCATAACCTACCCAGTTGCCGTCTGCATCCCAGCATATGCCGGGGTACCATGTACTGTCTGCGGCTCTTTGCTGTATCCATTGCTGGATTTCGCTAATGTCATTAGCCCTTGGAGTAACCGCAGCATTTGCCTGGCGTGCTTCAAGCTCTAACAAGCGTGCTTCAAGTTCTTCAAGATAGCGGATACGCTCATTAATCCGGTTCAAGTCAACATCACCAAACTCCTGTGCAGACAGGCTCATGAAAGGCACCAGAGCAAAGGCCATTGCCAATACTAAAGCTAATAATTTTTTCATGTTAATAACCTCCTTTAAACTGTTTATATTGTTATTATAAATATTGATTGTGGCAAAAGTATGTTTTTTTTATTTTTTTTGTGTTATAACCAGTAAATTTAAGAATTGCACTTAAGTTTAATTAATAGACCTGTCCGCTAACCTCATTCTGCCAAATTTTCGGCTTATTATCCGCTAGGACTTCGTCGAAGCCTCCTAGCAAAAGCTTTGGCTTTGCGTCGTCGGCTTCTCCTTGCCTAGCGAAAAAACGCTCAAAAATTTGACGAAAGCAGGTTAGCGGACAGGTCTAATATATATCAAAAGTAAATTCAGCGCCGCCGTCAATATGGTTATCTGCTCTAATAGCTATGCCGTGCCTTAGTGCAATTTGCTTAGCTATAGAAAGCCCAAGCCCTGTGCCTACCTTGTTCTGCTCCGAGCGCTGTTTATAGAAGCGCTCAAAAATATGTGGGATATCATTCGGGTTTAACCCGGGGCCTTGGTCAAGGATGGATATATTGGTTATATTGTTTGTTTTTGTCAGCTTTATATATATTTCTCCGCCGTTTGGAGAAAATTTTATAGCATTATCCAGCACAATAATCAACATTTGCCGCAGCCTGCCATAGTCGCCAATATATGCTAAATTGTCCCTGCTGTGAGTGAAAGCCATGGTGACATTTTTTTGCTGTGCCACATGGGTCATAGCTCTTAGTGCATCTTTTACTATGTCTTTTAAGTCAACAGTATCAGTTTCAATAGCAAAATCTGTGTTTTGCAGCCTGGACAGGTCTAATAAGTCGCTTACAAGCCGCTCTAAATATCTGCACTCAATCAACATTTGCCTGTGAAACTTGTCAGTCTTATCCGCGTCAGTAACAACACCATCTAAAATTGCTTCTAAGGAGCCGCGTATAACGGTGACAGGTGTCCGAAGCTCATGAGATATATTGGCTACAAATTCCCTTCGCAGTTTGTCAAGCATTTGGCTCTCTTTAGAAGCGGCTGCAAGTTTTTCGGCCATATCATCCAGTACAATAGCCAGCTCACCAATTTCATCAGCGTCAGTCTGCACTACTCCTGTTCTGGCTTCAAAATCTCCACTGCTTATTTTAAGTGCCGCTTTCTTCATATAACTTAAAGGTTTAGTAAAGCGCTTTGAGAGAATAATTGCCACAAAAACAGAAATAAGTATTGCTGCCAACATACTAAATATTAATATTGTGAGCCCGCCTGATATAATAGAATCAACATCAGATAAGTAGGTATGTAAAAGCACTGCACCTATTACTCTGCCATCTTGCATGGTTATAGGTGCAGCAGCAGTTATAGAAGGTGCCTCTAAAAGCTCACTGAAAAACTCACTTGTGGAAACTGTGCCTTCAAAAGCTTCTGTTATTACCTGTTCTGCGTAATATGGCAGGTCTGAAAAATTAATATTTGCCTGCCTGTGCCTGTGTCTGTTTCCTAAACTAATCTGCCCTAAATCTCTGTCAACTACCCATATAGGGCCTGTTGCCATTTCTTCAATGAACTGTAAGTACAACCCCAAGTTCATATTCGTCATACCCATACCGGCTCTCATACCACGGCCCATACCAGCGGCATTTGCTTCGAGCATTTCAGATAGCGTGGAAGCAATACTTACGGCCTGCCTTTCCAGCTCGGTTTTATGCATTTCCACGCTATGCCTCCTAAATAAAGCCGAAAAAATAAAGCCTATAATAAGGGCAAAAATTATAAATGAAGCCACAAAATACCGAATCAGGCGCAGCAGTATTTTATTTTTCATAAAACTACTACCTCAAACTTATAACCAACGCCCCATATGGTAGCAATTTCCCAACCCGGATGGGTCACTTGCTCCAGTTTGGCTCTAAGTCTTTTTATATGAGAATCTACAGTACGGGTGTCTCCATAATAATCATAACCCCAAAGGCTGTTTAAGAGCTGGTCTCTGGAAAAAACTTTATTTTTATTTGTTGCCAGAGTCCACAACAGTTCTGTCTCCTTTTTAGTAAGTATTATTTTTGTGCCGTCAATTTGAGTAATATATTCATCAAGATTAATTGTCAGGTTCTCATAGGTGAAGATTTGTGACGACGTTTTTTTTACCGGAGTATTTTCCAAGTGCTGCTCTGTAGTGTTGATTCGGCGTAGCACTGCCCGTATTCTGGCCATAACTTCACCTGGTGAAAAAGGTTTTATTATATAATCATCAGCCCCGTTGTCAAGGCCCATAATCCGTTCAAAGTCCTCGGAGCGGGCCGTAACCATAATAATAGGTACAGTAGAATTACGGCGAATTTCGCGGCAGACGGCAAAGCCGTCCATAACCGGCATCATCACATCAAGGAGTATTATGTCAAAAGGCTGAGACAGGGCTTTGGCCAGGGCGTCCTCACCATCGTAAGTGGCTGTAACTGAAAAACCTTCCTTATTCGCGTACTCACAAAGGACAGAAACAATTTGTTTGTTGTCATCAGCTATTAACATGCTTCTCATAAGCTCACCCCCCTTATGTATACGGCAACGGTGAAACAGGTTATGCACCATTGCCATATTGAATTCAGTATAAATATAGCATAGCAGTTATAAAAAAACAACCCCGCTTATGTGCAGGGTAACATAAGCGGGGTTAGGTTAAGTTATAATGTTTAAACCTGCACTATCCTTGGTTTTACATGAGTGGGAATAGGGTTACTATAAGGCGTTTTCTCAAGAACTTTGTTAAGCTCTGCTTTGGCGTTCTCTATAATTTCGGGGTTATTATAGGCTATAAGTGCTGTAGCCGCCATTATTTCAGCGGCTCTTACGGTACCTTTGTGAGCCATACCGCTTTTACCGCAGCTTACCCACTGCCAAGTGTGAGCAGACGTGTTTTTAGGCGCGGTAGCCATATAAAACTGAGCTGTTGGCACTACCCAGCTAACATCACCAACATCTGTTGAACCGCCGCCGGACACCTCCTTAAGCTCGGGATGATAGGGATGAATAAAGGTTGCCAGGGCTTCACTGTCATATTTTTCCTCAATTTCCTGCCAGTCAGGTTTATTATAGGTTCTGCCCGCAGTTTTATTGCGCTCACCCTCAGATAAAGTGGCTCTTAGTTTTTCGGCAAAGTCAATATCCTCTTGCGTATATTCGGCTGCACCCAGGTCAGTCATAACCTCATTCATAACATCTGACAGTGTAATATTTGCTAAGTAATTAGAGCAGGCTTTGTCAAAGTCAATTTCAACTTCTGTTTCGGTCATAAGTGCCGCCCCTTGAGCTATTTTGCATATGCGCTCAAAAATATTTTGAACCCCGTCTAAACTTGGTGCGCGCATTAAGTAAAGAACAGAAGCCTCAGCCTGAACCACATTAGGCGCAGTGCCGCCGGCATTTACAATAGCATAGTGCAGCCGTGAGGTTGTGGGCACATGCTCACGCAAATAGTTGCCGGCAACATTCATAAGCTCAACAGCGTCAAGGGCTGAGCGGCCGTTTTCAGGAGCAGCAGCCGCGTGAGCCGAGCGGCCTTTAAAGTGAAAGTAGCACTGAATATTAGCAAGTGAGCTAACTGTAAGTACATTATTGTCAGCTCCGGGGTGCCAGGTAAGGCAAATATCAGTGCCGTCAAAAGCACCACCCCTAAGCATGTAAGTCTTGCCTGAACCGCCTTCCTCAGCAGGGCAGCCGAAAAACTTAACAGTACCCGGCAGCTTGTTTTCTTTCAAGTAATCCCTAAGCGCTGTAGCCGCCATTAAAGCGCCGGCACCAAGCAGGTTGTGCCCGCAGCCCTGACCGGGCTTGCCTTCTTCAAGAGGTTTTTTTACAACTTCACCGGCCGCCTGGCTAAGGTTGGCAAGAGCATCATACTCGCCTAAAAAGCCTATTACAGGCTTACCGGAGCCCCAAGTGCCTACTACGGCAGTTTCCACCCCGCCGGCGTTTCGCTCTACCGCATACCCCTCTTCTTCAAGGACTTTAGCAAGAAGCTCTGCCGATTTGTGCTCTGCAAACCTAGTCTCTGCATAGTCCCACAGTTTGTCTGAAACGCCCAGGAACTTTTCTTTTTTAGCCTTAACCAACCCTTGGACAGATTCATAAATAGCTGACTTATTTGGCATTTGCTTTCCTCCCTATAATGATTTATACTAATAATATCATAATAAGGGAGTGATTGTATATGGATTTTGTACTAAAACGCGCTGCCGAGATTCAAGAGGAAATAGTCGCTCACAGAAGGTATTTTCATGAAAATGCTGAGGTACATAATGACCTGCCAAAAACCTGCGCCTATGTAATAGAAAAGTTAAAAGAAATGGGTTATGAGCCTAAGCAGATAGCAAAAAGCGGAGTAGTGGCTGTTGCGGGCAAAAAGCCCGGTAAAACATTTATGATAAGGGCCGATATGGATGCGCTTCCAATGGGAGAGGAAACCAACGAGCCTTTTAAGTCCAAAACACCGCATATGCACTCCTGCGGCCACGACCTTCATACGGCAATGCTTTTAGGCGCCGCAAAAATATTAAAAGAAAATGAGGATAAGATAAACGGTCAAGTAAAACTTATGTTTCAGCCGGCTGAGGAAACACTTTGGGGAGCTAAAGCTATGATAGATGAAGGGCTTATGGAAAACCCGAAGGTAGACGCGGCAATGATGATACACGTGAGAACAGCGGCAGAGAAAGAGCTGCCCACGGGCACAGTGGTTTTTTCAACCCCCGGTGTAAGTGCTTCATCATCTGACGGTTTTAGGGTGGACATTAAAGGCAAAGGTGGCCACGGTGCAAGGCCCCAGGTTTGTTTTGACCCCCTTACAGCTGCCGCCCATATACTTATTAACTTGCAGGAAATTTTGGCAAAAGAAATAGCAACAACCGATGAGGCTGTTATTAACATATGCCATGTAGAGGGTGGCTCGGCCTCTAACATTATACCGGATGTTGCACTAATGCAGGGCACAATAAGAACATTTGACCCGGCTGTACGTGAGTTTGTGCTTAAAAGAGTGCCCGAGGTTATAGAGGGCACAGCCAAACTTTTCAGGACAGAGGCAGAGATAACATGGCTTATGACAACACCCTCTGTTATGAATGATGTAAAGCTTTTTGGTGATTTGCTGGGTTACGCAAAAGAAACTTTTGGTGCAGACAGAGTTGTAAACATTAGCGAAGTTAAGCCGAAAGAAGCCAGAACCGCCGGCAGTGAGGATTTTGCTTATGTAAGCCAACTGGTTCCTTCTGTTGCAGCGGCTCTTGTTGCCGGCAATGTAGAAGATGGGTATACATACGGCGGGCATCACCCACAAGTGCGCTATGACGAAAGCGCTCTGGAAACAGGGGCGGCAATGTATGTGTCTATGGCAATGAAATGGCTGGAAGATAATAATAAGTAGAGTAGAATAAGTATGGTTATAAAAAAAGAAAGCGCTCACCGCAAAATAGCAAGTGCTTTCTTTTTTTATAGGAAAAATTACTTATAGTGGAATTCTTTTGAAGCAGTAGCAAAATTTAGCTTGCTAAAATTTTGTTACTGCTTCAAAAGTAGGCTAGGCAGCGCATAAGTGGCCTAACCTATCCCTACAAAATCGCTACATGTGTAGCGATTTTGTAGGGATTCCACTATATACTGAAATGCTTACAAAACAGCTCAACTCACAGTGCCATTTTGTAAGTATACTAATTAGCGCTCTGCACTCTGGCCGAGCCGGAGGTGCTTTGGCTTACAACGGGAGAGCCTGTATATGTTACCCTGCCGGAGCCGCTGGCTGTTATATTTAAACTATCCGAAACGGCAAGGTCAACCCTGCTGGAGCCACTTGCATTAACGTTAGCAGAGCTTGCGTTACCTGTAAGATTAACCCTGGCCGAGCCTGAAGCGCGTATGTTCACGCTGTCTGCTTCTAAAGGTATATCAACCTTGCTGGAGCCGCTTGCATTGATAGAGAAGTTTTCGGCATTAATACTGTCCCAGTCTTCTGTAGAGACAGAGCCGCTTAAATTTATCCCCTCAAGAGAAGGGGCATACACATAAATTCGTGGAGAGTTATTGCCGTGGTTTACATTGACAGCATTATTAAAGCGTATTGTCAGCACACCGTTTTGCACGTGGGGAGTGATATGTTCGAATAAGTTTTCGTGCATCTCTATTGTGAGTGCATAATTTTCAGATTGGCGGAAAATTACTGTGTTAGAGCCGCCTGTACTAACCTCAGTAAAGCTTGCAACCTCATAATCACGTGAGGCTACAGGGCCTCTGCCGCGCACAGCGGTACAGCCGCCAAAGAAAACCAAAACAACGCTCATAAGCAGGGCAAGCATAAAAAACTTTTTGTGCATTTATTGAACCTCCTATATATATGCTTGTATAGAGCTGCAAAATTAAACTCTTACGCTATATATACGGGAGACTCAATAAAAAGTTTAAAAAGTATGTTTTAATACCAGACATCTTGCGTAACTGTTTTACACAATTTTTTTATCGCTTTCTCCTTCAACAATTTTTGCATATTTCATGCAAAAATCATTACCGTCAAAAATTTCTACACAAATTTCGCTCCAAAAAATTGCTTCAACAGTGGTTATGCAAGAGGCCTACTAACTGCTTAAGCCTTTTTTCAAAAAACTCTGAAAAGATATCGTCATTATACACTGCATGGGCCAGCCTGTCTATTATCCCCTGTTTTTTCAGCAGTGCGCATAGAACATCATCTTCCCACTCGTTTAACAGCAAAAACATTTGAATATCTTTCAAAAAAGACTTGCTAAACAAACCATCCGAGCTTTCCAGTTCGTTTTTAAGCTTTTCCTCCAGCTCCGCTTCCATCTGATGCCTGTCTAACACTTGCAACATAATAATTACCTCCGATTACATACTTAAATTCTTTTGAAGCAGTATCAAATTAATTGCTTGTAATTAATTTGATACTGCTTCAAAAGTAGGCTGCGCGCGCAAGCTACGCGGTAAATCCTTGCAAAATAGTACCGGTCATGGTACTATTTTGCAAGGATTTAAGTATAAATATTCCTGAAGGTTATCCCCTGCCGAGGTTTGTTTGCCTCCAAACCCCGGCAAGGCAAGGAAGGATACCCCCCAGGAAACGAAAAAGTGCCACATATGTCAAACAAAGCAGTCAAAAAACAACTGCTTAACATACACAGCACCTATTATATGTAACAACCGCCGTATCACTCACGCAAAATACGATAGGGTCTTGCGGAAAAAATTAAAATATCGTATAATATGAGGGCGGTGAGACTGTAATGGTTATGTGTACGTGGGTGAGTCACGTGCGCATGGTGGGGTCTGCTTGTAACATTCCTCACCTGCCGCCCTAGAAATTAGTCTAAATTCAAGGGCTACACTATTTACGTTTCCTGTTGAGCGTATTATACATTAACTGTGATAAATTGACAAGTGTTTTCTTTATTTTTATATAAAGTTTTGCATATTAAACCAATCTATAAAATTATCCGGGTTTAAATACCCCAGCGCCACATACCAAATTAATAGCAAAAGAGCAGAGAGCGCCACTACAGGCAGCTCTTTTTTAAATAGCAGCCGAACGGCACAAAGCATAATAACAGCGGCAAGGTATACTATGAACCAGGCGGACAAAAGCCTGAGCCATGTCATACCATAAGCTGCTATATACAGATTAAGCCGCACCGCGCCCGATGCAAGCATTATACCCGTAAGCGCCAGCAGCCCTAAAAGCAGCGCTTTAAGCAGTTTGTGGCCTCTGCCCAGCCGTAAAAATACACAGAACATTAAAAGATTAACAGCACAGACAGTAACGGTTTGGGCAAAACCTTCTCTGGCATATTCGGCATAAGTCATATTAGCGGGCAGGCCGGCCCCGGCAAAAAGATAGGTAAACTGTATAAGGCAAAACAGCAGGTACGGCAAAAGTATGGAGCCTAAGGCAATGGCGGATATAATTATGTCAAGCGACCAGCCTTCGGGGATACGGTAGGTTTTGTTTTCACCAAACTCTATGTTCCATAAAAATGAGTAGAAGAAAGCGGCGGCAGTTATAACAACTAAAGAGTGGAAAACAAAGGTGAAGCCGGAGATGTCTCTAAACATTCGGCTTACATAGTAGTCGAAAACCTGGTCGGCGCTCATTAGCAAGGGTAAAATAAAAGCCACCATTAAAAGGGCGATGATTATACCTATTAAGGCACGCTTAAGCGCGGGTTTGTTGGTGTTTGATAAGAGAGAGCTAATGGCGCCGGCTAAAGCGTGAAGCCCCGTAAAGGGCTTAATTGCCCAGCCGCTAAGCCAGGCAAGGGCCATGCCTTCGCTTGTTTTAAGGGTAAAAGAGTGGGCGCTCCATTGGGCGTGAGCCATAAGCACAGCAGGAATGACATAAAATGTGATACTGCGAAACTGAAAGTTGCCGAAACAAAATATAAAATTCCATAGGAGCAGAGCGACAGTACACCCGGCCACAAACCAGGCGATATAGTCATATTTTAGGTGCTTCCAAAAGAATGTATAAAAAACAACTAAGTAAAATAACCAAAAAGCGGCGGCTGCCATGGCAATATGAATATCACTAGAAAACCAAGAATTTATAACCAGGCGGTCAAACAGCACCCCTATCGTTAAGGCTGCAAGCAGCAAAAGTTTTTCTTTCAAGCTCCACACTTTAGGCGGTGGCGGCGGTGTTTCTTTAAGTTCAGTTTCAAAAAAATCACCTGATGGGTTACTCATTTCCTTCCTCCTCTACATACTCTAAAATATCTCCCGGCTGGCAGTTTAAAGCCCGGCACAGCCTTGCAAGCGTTGAAAAGCGTATTGCTTTGCCTTTGCCGTTTTTTAAAATAGAAAGATTGGCCTGGGTTATGTCCACGCGCTCGGCAAGCTCGCCAAGGCTTATTTTGCGCTTTGCCATCATTACATCAAGATTAATTATAATCATAGGCCACCTCAAATGGTTAGGTCGTTTTCTTCACGGAGGACTATTGATTGGCGTATGAGCGCCGCCAGCGTAAAAGAAAATAAACCGCAGCCAATAAAAATTACAGTGCAAAATAAAGTAAGAAAAGTTAAAAACAAAAGAGACTTAACAATAAAAGCCGCGCTTAAGAGAAAAAATATAATGCCTATGCGGTAAAGGGCGGCTACGTTGCGCATAACAAAGGGGCCGGCTGGTATGGAGCGCATCATAAAAATCATTTCCATCACTATCCATAAACAGGGCACAGACACAACCATTAAAAAGGGCACTACAAAGGCTTTGTAAGCAGGGCTGAATGTGGTGTTTCGCAGTATTGTGCTCTCGTAGGTGTCCATCATAAAGGGCAGGGTTAGCGCACATAGTACGCCAAACACAAAGCCGGCATACAGGGCATATTTAAGTATGCGGCAGAACAACGGCTCATTCATATACTTGACCTCCGTTTTTTTTATAGCTGTATCACTTTAAAAGTGATACAGCTCAAATGTGAACATAGTTCACATTTGGCGCACCTTAATCCCTTCGGGATCGCGGTGCGGGACGTTCAATCAAATTTAAAACTCACAACGCAAGCGTTGCAGTTTTAAATTCATTTCGCTATACAATATAATATACTACTGCTAATTGAATATCAACATATATTTATCGATATTCAATATATCTTCATAAAACGGCAGTTGAACATTTTTAAACAATGCTCAACTGCCGTTAAATTGTTTGTATGCCTAATTAATTTTACCATAAACCGCTGTTTCTGTAACAACTGCGTCAAGTGGTATATCCCAGGGGTCAGCCCATAAATCACTTATGTTTTGTACTTCAAAGGCCACAGCCACAGCGGCAGCGTTTATGCACTTAGGTAAAAAGCGGTCATAATACCCGGCACCCATGCCAATGCGTTTAAGGCTCTTAGCGCAGAAGGCGGTGCAGGGAACAATAACCAAATCAATCTCCAAAGGTGAGATGATAAGTGAGTTGTCTTTAATGGGCGCACGAATGCCAAACTTGCCAACGGCCCAGCTGTCTGCCCTGTCGGGTATTGCCGGTATAAGCAAACCGCCGGGCTCCGAAATAGGGTAGGCCACTTGCTTGCCGGCGGCCGCTGCTGCCAAATTTAAAAGGCCGGTGTCAACCTCGCCGCCAAAGGGCTGATATGAAAGTATAGTGTTAGCTTTTTGGTAAGCTTTAAGCCCTATAATTTTTTCGGTGATTAATTTGTTGCTGCTGTCTCTTAGTTCGGCGGGGATCCCTTTTCGCCCGGCAACGCCTTGCTTGCGTTGAAAGGATTTTAGCTCAGTACCATTCATAACTATCTACCCTAAAAGATTAGTTAAAAAGTTAAGCAAATCCTGTGGTATAAAATTATCGGGCCTTGCTGCCTGCTGCATGGCGGTTTGGTTGGAGCTTGAAAGCGCGCTTAATATTGAATCAAAACCTGGTGTGTTAGCGGCGTGGCGGCTAATATGGCGCATGGGGTTGGAGCTTATAGAATCAGTAATTCTGCTAAGGTCACTTACAAAGCTGCTGGGCCTTGACCCTGTGCCGCTTAAGAAATTGTGCACGCTGCCGTCTTCGGCGGCGGTTCGCAGTCTGCTCTCGTCAACTGTAAGCTGGCCATTTCTGCCCATTGTAATGCCCATGTTGCCAAGAGCCTTTCTGTTTCTGTGGAGAACTGACTCAAGATCTCTAACTAAGCGGCGGGTGTTTAAGTCAGATTCATTACCGCGGGCCGCTTCCAAAAGTGAGTTAACCTGTGAAACTATCTGGCGCATAGAGTTTTGTGCACCAACTGCATCTCTGCCGCCGGTTATGGCTACAGCCTTATCAGAGGAGTCAACTAAAGTAACTCTAAGGCCGCTGCCTAAATCAATTTCATTTGTGGCAGACGTTCTTTGCTCGCCGCCGTTTACTGAAAATTTAGCGTCCTGCGCTTCTTGCGTGGCAGTGCCAACACCCATAGCCTCTACTGCGTTGCCTGTTATGTCACGCACGGAAAAGTCCTGTGCTGATCCTGTAGTTCTTGATTCAAACCTAAGAGCAGAATGATTGTTGGCCGTGGAAACGGAGGCCACAACACCTATGTTGGCCTGGTTAACAGCCTCAGCCATTCTCTGCTGAAACTCGCGGTTGGTCATTGCGGCTGTTGCGGTAAAAGAAATTTCACGGGTTTTGCCGCCAACTTCTATTTCAAAGCTGTATTTGCCGCTGGGCATATCCCTGTCATTAGCACGCAGAGACTTGCCATCGTTTCGCTGGGTTGTGGCTGCTTGGTCAATTTGCACCGAAGTTTCAGGCACTTTAGAGCCGGTAAATGATGCTACCCGTAAAACATCCGTGTTTTCTGAGTTAGCTGTAACCCTGCCTAAAACAGAAGACAGGTTTGAAAGGGTATTTGAAAGGGAGGCTGACCTTGGCCCGGCCTGACTGACAAACCTGGCTGAATTTATTATCATTGCGTTTAACTGGTCTTCAATATTGCCGGGGGCGCCGCCGCCTGTGCCTAAACCCGGCCTGCGGCCGCCTATATGGGGCATTGCACTGTTAGTTATCATTCCTGAGGCTATTCTCATGCTTGTTCTCCTTGCGAGTTATTTTGTATTTGAAGGCTGGGACTTTCATTTTGAAGCATAGGTGAGTTTGCCACTATCTGCGCTCTTTTAAACCCTGCTATGCTATTATTTTCACTTTCGGCTAAACTGCCTGATGTAAGAAGCATTTCACCTGTTGCCGTTTCGTTCAGCATTTCTTTAAAATCTGCAAGCTTTTTTTCAAAGGCAGCAAGCTCTTCTTCTGTGCCGTTTACGGGTTTCCACATTGCTGTAAATTCCTCGATTTTCTTTTCAATGTCTTCCTCGGTCAAACCGTTTAGACCGGAAAGTATTCTTTCTTTGAAGTTTTCTATGGCCTTTAAAAGCGCATCACTAAGGCTACCGTTAGAACTGCCATAGTTTGGTATTGCCTCTTTAGACTCAATCGGCTTTTTATTGATACAAGCCCATGACACAGGGTTAGATGCTCTAGACATATTACTTATCAAAACAAACCTCCTCTAACAAAAATGCCCCATAAACTCTGAATTTTATACAAATACAAAATTCAAAGCATAAGGGACGCATCCATGCAACAGTATGTTTTTAATACTTGTTACGTACATCGGCAAAATTTAAGCAAACATTAACAAAATTATTTCAGTTGGTGAAAAATAATTTAAGGGGGTATCTGTTTTGGACGTCTTATCCTTATATATAAGCAATATCTCTTATACCCTTCTAAGACGCAAATTGATATTAAATAAGTATAGCAAATGAAATACTTATGAGCATCCGGGCAGCGAAAAAACATAACGGCGATATTTCCTTGCAGGACACTATAGGCGTGGATGGTGATGGGAATGAGGTTAAAATCGAAGATAAGCTGGCCGACACAGATAGGAGTATAGAGGACACCATAGAGCTTAAAATGAAGATAGCACAGCTTCATGAAAAGCTTAAAAAGGTATTGATATCCAGAGAACGTGCTGTAATAAATCTTAGGTACGGGCTTTTGGGCCAAGAAGAACTGACACAGCGCGAAATAGCGAATTTGATGGGGATATCTCGTTCATATGTATCGCGGATTGAAAAAAAGGCACTGAAAAAATTGTTTAAGGAATTGGATATAGGAGTGCAGTAGGGCCTAAGCCTGTTTCGGTAGCTTAACCGAAGCAGGCTTTTTAATAGTATACTGAAATTGCTTTGGGATAGTATGGTGAGTTACTCCACTATAGCATTATTATTGCTTGTATAGTGAAATGAATTTAAAACTGCAACGCAAGCGTTGTGGGTTTTAAAGTGGAAGTTCTACAAAATAGTTACATATGTAACTATTTTGTAGAACTAGGCCGGGACGCTAACGCGCCCGTAGCCTACCT
>Ga0131853_10003208_pt1 | contig 29360 bp, 28 predicted proteins | sample TergutLab28metaG_FD_92764 | JGI IMG/M metagenome (GOLD analysis project Ga0131853, IMG submission 92764) | Labiotermes labralis P1 segment gut microbial communities from Petit-Saut dam, French Guiana - Lab288 P1 (version 2) (version 2) | ecosystem: Host-associated > Arthropoda: Insects >... | reverse complement strand
TTTTCTATATCAGCATTTGTTTGAGCCTTTCTGTAAATCAGCAACCGCGTGTCCTTCTTTATATCAGCAAGTGTGTGTGTACCTCTGTATATCAGCAGCTGTGTGTGTCCCTCAGAACGTCAAAAAATGTGTGTGTCCCTCTTTACTTCAGCAAACATATGCTTCCATTTGTATATCAACAAAAGGTGCGTGTCTTTCCGTAAATCAGGAAATGTGTGTGTCAATCTGTAAAACAGAATCTGTTCGTGTCCCTCGGTATATATACATCTGGGTGTGCCCCATGTATATCAGCAACTGTGTGTGTCTCTCTGTATATCAGCGACTGTATGTTTCCCCCTGTACATCATCAACGAATTTTTCCCACTGTAATTCAGCAAGAAAGTTTTTTCCTTTCCAAATCAGCAACTGTGTGTGTGCGCCTGAACAGCAACAATTGTGTGTGTCCCTCTGGGTATCATCAAATGTGTGTGTTCCTCTGTATAACTGCAAATATGTGTGTCCTTCTGTATGTAAGCAAATATGTTTGTCCCTTTGAATATCAGAAGCATTCTATGTCTATATGTATATCAGCGAATGTGTGTGGCCTTTGTACATCAGCAAATGTGTGTCCCTCTGTACATCGTCAAATGTGTGTGTCCTTCTGGATAACAGCAACTGTGATTGTTCTTTTGTATGAGAGCAAATGTGCGTGTCTATCTATATCAGCAACTGTGTGTGTCCGTTTGTACTTCAGGAACATTTTGCGTCCTTCTATATATATCTGCAACTCTAGGTTGCCTTCTTTATAATATCAAATATATGTGTCATTTTCTGTATCAGAAAGTGTGTGTGTCCTTCTGCATATCAGCAACTGCTGTGTCTTTCTGTGTATCATCAGCTGCGTGTGTATATCCGTATATCAGCTACTGTGTGTAACATTCTGTGAATCATCACATGTGTGTCTCCGCCTTTATATTTGGAAATATGTGTGTCCCTCTGAACATGAGCAAATGTGTGCTTCCTTCTTCTCATCAGCAAATGTGTCTGTCCATCTGTATATCAGCAAGTGTGTGTGTTCCCGTACATCAGCAAATGTGTGTGAATTTCTGTATGTCACCCTTTATATTTGACACTTTGTATATCTGCAAAAGTGTGTGCCCTCTGTATATCAGTAAATTTGTGTGACCTGCTCTATTGCAGCAAATGTGTGTTTCCCTCTGTATATCAGCAAATAAATGTTTCCTTCTTTACATCTACAAATGTGTCTATCCTTCTGTATATTAACAAATGTGTATGTCCTCCTGTATATCAGCAACAATATTTGTATATCTGAATATCAGCAACTGCGTGTGTCGTCCTGTATAGCAATAAATATTTGTGTCCTTCTTTAAATCAGTATGTGTGTGTGTCCCTCTCTATATCGGCAAATGTGTATATCCCTCTGAAAAACTTCAAAATTGATTGTACCTCTGCAAATCAGCGACAGGGTGTGTCCTTCTGTATTTCAGCAATTGCGTGTCTCTTCTTATACCAAAAAAGTTGTTGTCTTTCTGAATATCAGCAATTGCCTGTGTTTTTCTAAATATCATCAACTGTTTACGTCCCTCTTTATATAAATATCTGTGTGTGACCCTCTGTAAATCAGCAACTGCTTGTGTCACTCGTTACATAATCAAGTGTATTCCCCTCTGTTAATGAGCAACTCTGTATGTCCTTCTGTATTTCAGCAACTGTGTGTGCCTTTACAGCAGCAAATTTGTGTGTCCCTGTGTAAATTACAAAATATATGTGTCCCTCTGTACATCAACGAATGTGTGTGTCCCTCGGTATATCAACAAATGTGTTTCCGTCTGTAGATTTGCGATTGTGTGTGTGACCTTCTGCATGACAGCAACTCTGTGCGTCACTCTGTATAACAGCAGCTATGTGTGTCCCTCTGTATATCAGCAAATGTGTGTGTCCTTCTGTATATCAGCAACTGTGTGTGTTCCCCTGGATATCAACAAATGTGTGTGTCCTTCAATATAAACGCAAATGTATGTCTCACTTTGTATAATTGCAAATATGTGTGACGCTCTGTATTTCAGCAACTGTTTGTGTTCTTCTTTAATTCAGCAACTGTGTCCTTCTCTGTATACCAGTAACTGTGTGTTCCACTCTCTACATCAGGTTCTGTGTGTGTCCTTTGGTATATATGCAACATTGTGCGACTTTTTGAATATTAGCAACTGTGTGCCCTTCTGTATATCAGCAAATGTGTGCGTCTCTCTTTATTTCAGCCTCCGTGTGTTCCCCTCCTTATTTCAGCAAATATGTGTGTCCATATTTTCATCAATATCTATTTGTAGCCTTCTTTATATCAGCAAATGATTTTCTCCTTCCGAATTACAGCAACTGTTTGTGTCTTCCTATATAACATCATATGTCTGTGTCCTTTTCTTTATCACCAAATATTTGTCTCTTTCTCTATATCAACAACTGTGTGCTTCCTTCATTATGGCAGAAAATGTGTGTGTCCTCCTGTATATGAGCAACTTCGTATCCCTCTGTATTTCAGCAAGAGTGTGTGCTCTATATAAGAGTTATTGTATGTGTGACTCTCTATATCTTCAAATTTGTGTGTCCCTATATACATCAAAAATTTTTTTTCCCGTCTGAATTTCAGCAAATCTGCTTTCCCTCTTTAGAGCAGCAATTTTGTGTGTACTTCTGTAAATCAACAAATGTGTGTATTTTCCTGTATTGTAGCAAATATATTTGTCTCTCTGTATATCAGAAATTGTTAGTCCCTTTTTATATCGGCAAATGTGTATGTCACTCTGTATATCAGCATATTTGTGTGTCCCTCCGCAAATCAGCAACTGCGTGTGTGCTTCTGTATATGACCTAATGTGTTTGTCCGACTGTATAATATCAAATGTGCTTGTCCTTCTCTATATCAGCATCTGTGTGTGTCCCTCTATATATAAGCAACTGTGTGTGTCCCTCTGTATGGCAGCAACTGTGTTTGTCCTCCTATACAGCAGCAAATGTGTGTGTCCTTCTGTAAATAAAAAAAAATGTGTGTCTGTCTCTATATCATATGTGTGTCATTCTGAATATCAGAAAATGTGTTTATCCCTCCGTATATCTTAATCTGTGTCTCACTCTGTACATTAGAACATGTGTGTGTCCCTTTGTACATAGGTAAATGTGTGTGTCCCTCTCTGCATCAACAAATTTTGTGTCCAACTTTAAATCAGAAAATGTTTTTGTCCTTCCGTATATCAGCACGTGTGTGCCCCTCTTGCCATCAACATCTGTGCGTGTTCTTCTTAATATAAGCAAACGTTTATGTGAGTCTGTACATCAGCAAATGTGTGTGTCCCTCTGTTCATAAGCAACTGTATGTGTACTTTGAACATCAGCAACTGTTTTTCATTCTGTATATAACAAATATGCGTGACCTTTTTATGTAAGCAAATGTGTGTCTCTTTCTGTATATCAGCATATTTTTGTTTCGTTCTCTACATCAGCAACTGTGTGTGTCATTCTTTATATCAGCAAATCTTTGTGTCCCTCTGTATATCAACAAATTGTGTCCTTCTGTTAATCAGGAAATTTGTTCGTCCCTCTGTATAAAAGCAACTGTGTGTGGTCAAAATTATATTAAAAAAATTGTGTGTTTCACTGTGTATTTCAGGGTCTGTATGTGTCCTTATTTAAATCAATAATTGTGTGTCCCTATTTACATCAGCAAATATGTGTGTCCTTCTCTATATCAGTAAATGTGTCTATCCCTCTGTATATTCGCAACTGTGTTTGCCTAGTTCATATCAGCAAAATTTTTGTGTCTTCCCCTATATCAGCAAATGTGTGTCCCCTTCTGTACATTAGCAAACGTGTGTCTTTCTGTATATCAGCAACTGTGTGTCTCCCTGTGTACATAAGCAACCGTTTTGTCCTTCTGTATATCAGCAAATATGGGTGTCGTTCTTTGTATCAGCAAATGTGTGTGTCCTTGTGTATTTCAGCAAATGAGTGTCTCCCTCTGTATATCAGCAAAAATATGTGTTCTACTGTATATGAGCAACTCTGTGTGTCTTAATGTTTTTCAGCAAATGTGTGTCCTTTTATATATCAGCAAATATTTGCGGCCTTCTCTATATCAGTAAGTGCGTGTGCACCACTTTATATAAGGTTTGTTTCCTTCTGTATAACAGCAAATATTTTTGTGCCTCTGTATACCAGCAACCTTGTTTCTATTTCTATATATCAACAAATCTCTGTGTCTCTCTGTATAGCAGCAAAAATGTTTGTAGCTCATTATATACGCAAGTTTGTGTGTCCCTCTCTATGTCGGCAACTGTTTGTGTCCTTCTGAATAATAGCAAATGTGTGTGTTCTCAGTATATCAGCAAATATGTGTTCTTCTGTACCTCAGCAAATGTGTGTCCTTAACAATATCAGCAAATGTGTTTTTGTCTGTATACATTCAAATGTGTTCCTCATTCTGTGTATAAGCAAATATGTGTGTCTTTCTGAAATTCAGCAAATATGTGTGAACTTCTTCATATTGGCAACTGTGTGTTTCCCTCTGTACATCAGCAACTGTGGTTTTCCCTCTTTACTTTAGCAACTGTTTGTGTCCCTCTGTACAACACCCAATATATATATATATATATATATATGTATGTTTATTGAGAATTGTGTGTCCTTCTCTACATCACGAACTCTGTGTGACCCTCTATACTTAAGTATCTCTCTGTGTCTTTCTGTACATATGCAAATGTGTGTGTCCATCTGTACACCAGCATTGTTTGTGTCCTGTATATCATTAAATGTGTGTGTTCCTTTGTATATGAGCGTATATGTGTGTGTCCTACACTATATCAATAAATGTGTTTCTCATTCTCTATATCAGCAACTGTGTGAGTCCTAGTGTATATCATCAACATTGTGTGTAATTCTTTGTATCAGCAAATGTTTGTCCCCTTATGGACATCAGCAAACGTGTGTCTTTCTGTATATCAGCATCTGTGTGTCCCCCAGTGTATAGAAGCCAAACTGTGTCCTTCTCTATACCAGCATTTGTGTTTGTCTCGCTGCATATCTGCAAATGTGTGTGTGAATCTGTATATCAGAAACTGTGTATGTTCCACTCTACATCAGCTAATGTGTGTGTCTCTGTGTACGTCAGAAATTGTGTGTCCTTCTCCATATCAGCAAATGCGTATGCACTTCTGAATATCAGCAGAATTGTGTTCCATCTCTCTCGGTAAATGTGTGTTTACTTCTCTATATCAACAAATATGTGACTCATTCTGCATATCAGCAACTGTGTGTGTTCTTCTCTCTATCAGCAAATGTGTGTGCGTTTCAGTATATCAGCAACAGTCAATGAATTTCTGTATATTGGCAAACGTGTGTCTTTCTGTGAATCATGAAATGCGTGTGATACTCTGCAAATCAGCAACTGTGTGTGTCCTTCCGTACATCATGAAATGAGTGTCTCTCTGTAAAACGGCAACAGTGTGTGTATATTCGTAAATCACCAACTCTGTGTCGCTCTATACGTCAGCAACTGCGTGTGTTCTTGTGTTCATCAGTAACTTGTGTGTCACTTAGTACATCAGCAAAAGTATTTGTCAATCTGTATATAAGCAAATGTATGTGTCCTTCAGTATATAAAAAAATGTGTGTGGCTTTCTCTATATCAGCTAATGTGTGTCTCTTTCTGTATATCAACAAATGTGTGTCCATCTATATTTCTCTAATGTGTGTGTCTTTCTGTATATCAGCAAGTGTGTCTTTCCTTCCGTATATCAGCAACTGTGTTTGTCCATCTCTATATCAGCAAATATATTTTCCTTCCATACATGAGATACTGAGTGTTTTATTCTGTATAACAACAAATGTGTGCGCCCTTCTCTGTATCAGAAAATGTGTCTTTTTTTTCAACAAATATTTTTGTCCCTCTGTATATCAGCGACTGTGTGTGTATTTATTTATATCTTAAACTGTGTTTGTCTCTCTTTATATCAGCATCTATGTGTGTCCCTCTGTACATAAGAAAGTGTGTGTGTATCTCTATATGTGAAACTGTGTGTGTGTTCATTTGAATATCTGAAAATATACGTAATTCTGTATATCAGCAAATCTGTGTTTCCTTCTGTATAACATCAATTGTACGGATCCCTCTTTATAATAGCAAATGTGTGTGTCTTTCTGTATATCAGCAATTGTGTGTGTGTATTTCTGAATTAAACCAACCTTGTGCGTCTCTCTGTACATCAGCATCTGTGTGCTTATTTCTATATATCAGCAAATGTGTGTCATTTTTTATATCAGCAAAAACTTCTGTCCTTCTGTATATCAGCAATTATGTGTTTCTCGGTACATCATCAACTGTGTATACCCAAATCTAAAACAACATCTGTGTCTGTCCCTCTGTATGTTAGCAATTTTATATGACCCTCTGTACTTCATCAAATGTTTGAGTGTTTCTGTACATCAGCAATTATATGTATATCTTTGTATATCACCAAATGTGTGACTATCTGTACTTCAGCAAGTATTTGTGCCCCCTGTTCATCTGCAACTGTGTGTGTCCCTCTTCATATCAGGAAATGTTTATCCGTCTGTAAAGTAGCAAATGTGTGTGTCACTCTGTAAATAACCAACTGCCTGTCCATCTGTACATCAGCAACTATGTGTGATCTTCTGTACATCAACAACTATGTTTATCCCTATGTATGTCAGCAAATGTGTATGTCTTTCTATATATCAGCAACTATGTGTGTCCCTCCGTACACATGAAAATGTGAGTGAATTTCTGTATATAAGCAACTGTGTGTGTACTTCCGTATATCCTCGTCTGTGTGTGTGTCCTTATGTATATAAGGAACTGTGTGTTTCCTTCTGCAAATCAACAAATGTGTGTGTCCTTCTATATGTCGGCATCTGTGTATGTTCTTCTGTATATCACCACCTTTGTGTGTCCTTCTGTAGATCAGCAACCGTGTGTATTCTAGTGAACATCGCGATCTTTGTGTGTCTTTCTGTATTTCAACAAATTTTTGTGACTTAATTTATATAAGCAACAGTGTTGTGCCGTTGTGTATATGAGCAACTGTGTGCGCCCTCTGTAAATCAGCATCTATTTGCGACTTTCTGTACTTCAGCAACTGTTTGTGTCCCTCTGTATATCTTCAACTTTTTCTGTCCCTCTGTATACCAGCAAATGTTTGTCTTCAACTGTATATCAACAATTCTGTGTGTCCATCTCTATATCAGCAACCCTGTGTGTTCCTCTATATAACATAAACTGTGTATATATTTCTGTATATCATCAACTATTTGTGTAGCTCTGTAAAACATGAACAGTATGAGTCCTAAATTATATCAGCAAATGTGTGGGTCTTTCCATATGACAGTAAATGTTTTTGTCTTTCCGTATATCAGCAAAAGTTTGCGTCTTTCTGTGTATCAGCAAATTCGTATGCCTTTCTTTATATCAGCAACTATGTATGTCGATCTCAATATCAACAAATATTTGTGTTCCCATTTATATAAGCAATTTTGCGTGTCTTCCTGCTAATCAGCAACTGTTTGTGTCCTCCTGTATATCAACAAATATGTGTGTCTTTCTGTATATCAGCAAAAGTGTGTGTTTCATTCTGTATATCAGCAAATGTGTGTGCTTTCTCATTAACAGAAAATGTGTTTGTTCTTCTGTATATCTTCAAATATGTTTCCCTCCCTACATTAGTAACTGTGTGTATCCCTCTGTACAACAGCAACTGTGTCTGTCCATCTGTACATCAGCGGGATTTGTGTCCTTCTGTACATCAGCAAATACATGTGTCGTAATCTATAACATCAACTTTGTGTGTACCTCTGTATACCAACAAATATGTTTGTCCCTCTTTATCAGCAAAAGATTTTTCCATCTCCATAACAAGAAATATGTGTGCCCGGATTTATGTCAGCAAATATGTTTGAAAATCTGTACAATAGAAAATGTGTGTATTAATCAGAAAAACTGTAACTGTGTTTGTCCATATGTATATCAGGAACTGTGTGTCTACATCTATATATCATCATCTGTTTTGCGTCTTTCTTTATAGGGGCAACTATATTTGACTCTCTGTACATCAGCACGTGTGTGTCCATCTTTATATCGCAAATGTTTATGTCCCTCTGAACATCACAGAATTTGTGTGTCGCTCTGCATTTCAGCAACTGTGTGTGTCTTCCTGTATATAAGCAAATGTGTGTACCTCTGTTTATCAGCAACCGTGTGTGTTCTTCTGTATACCAGCAAATGTGTGTGTCCTTCTTTATATCAGCAAATGCGTGATTCCCTCTGTTTGTAAGCAACTGTGTGTGTCCCTCTGTGTATCAACAACAGTCAGTGCCCATCTGTTCTTCAGCAACTGTGTATGTCCATCTCTATATCAGCAAATGTGTGTGTCTCTCTGTTAATCAGCAAATGTGTGCGTCACTCTATATATCAGCAAATGTGTGTGTCCTTCGGTATAGCAGCAACTGTGTGTGTTCCCCTGTACATTAGCAAATCTGTGTGTTCTCCTGAATATTAGCAACTGTGTTTGCTACTTCGTATATCAACTATATTATGTCTCATTCTTTACATTAGCAAATGTGTGTGTTCCTATGTTCGTCAGCAAATGTGTGAATCCCTTTGTAAATAAGAAAATGTTTGTGTCTCTTTAACATCAAAAAATGTGTGTGTCTCTCTGTATATCAACATCTGTGTGGGTCTATCTGTACGTGAATAACTGTGTGTCCTTCTGTATATCAGCAATTTTGTTTGTCTTTCTCTATAACTTCAACATAGTGTGTCCTTCTGCATATCAGCAAAAGTGTATGTCTCTCTGTACATCTTTATCTGTATGTGTCATTCTTTATATTAACAACCGTGTGTGTCCCTCTGTATATCATCAAGTGTGTGTTTCCCTCTGTACGTCAGCAAATGTGTGTGTACATCTGTATATAAAAAAATGTATGTGTCCCTCTCTATATCAACAAATGTGTGGGTCATTCTCTATATCAGGAACGGTGTGTCTTTCTGTACATCTGCAACTCTGTGTCTCCTTTTGTTTACAAGCATCTGTGTGTGACCACTTACAAATGAGCATCATTGTGTGTCCCTCTCTATGTCGGTAAATATGTGTGTCGATATATACATCAGCTAATGTGTGTTTCATTCCCTATATCAGTATCTGTACATCAGAATAAGAGCATCAGCGCGTATCCTTCAGTATATCAGGAAATATATTTGTCTTTCCTTATATCATTAAAGGTATGTATCCACCTTTATATCAGCAACCGTGTTTGTCCCTCTCTATGTCTGCAAATATATGTGTTCCTCTATACATCCACAACTGCGTGCGTCCCTCTTTATATAAGCAAATGTGTCTGTACATCTGTACATCAGTAAGTGTGTAAGTCCCGCTTTACAAAGCAATACTTTTTGTCTTTCTGTATATCAGCTTCTTAGTGTGTCCTTCTTTAAAACAGCAAATATGTGTTTCTCTGTACATCAGAAAACTTTTGTGTCCTTCTGTATGTCAACAAATGTGTGTATTCCTCTTTATAAAAACAAATGTGTCTGTAATTGTGTAACTCAGCAAATGTATCTGATCTTCTGTATAAAAGGAAAATGTTTTTCCTTCTCTATATCAACAAATGTGTGTGTCGCTCTCTATATCGGCAACTGTGGATGTCCGTCTGTACGTCAGCAAAATTGTGTGTCCCAATCAACATCAGTTTGTGTCAACCTGTATTTCTGCAAATGATTATGTCAAACTTCATATAAACAAATGTATGTGTCCTTCTGAATATCAGCGAATGTGTGTGTCCTTCAGTATACCAGCAACTGTGTGTGTCCCTCTGAGAATCAGCAAATGTGTGTCCCTCTGTAAATCGGCAAATGTGTGTGTCCTATTTTATATCAACAACTGAATATCCCACTTGATGTCAGCAACTTTGCGTTTCAGTTTCATATAAGCAAATATTTTTGTCCCTTTGTTTATCAGCAACTGTGTATCCCTCCGTATATAAGAAACTCTGTGTGTCTTTTGTACTTCAACAATTGTGTGTACTTGCTTGTACCAGCAAATGTGTATATCCAACTCTGTAAGAGTAAATGTGTGTGACCGCCTTTATATCAGCAAATATGTGTTTCCAACAGTAAATTAAAAATGTGTGTGTCCTTCTGAATATTAGAACTTGTGTGTGTCCCTATATAAATCATAAACTGAGGTTCCAACTCTATATATTTGCATCTGTGTGCGTCCATCTGTTAAGCAGCATCTATATATTTCCAACTCTACATAAACATTTGTATGTGTCCATCTGTATATCGGCAACTGTTTATGTACCTCTGCACGTCATCAATATTGTGTGTACTTCTGCACTTCAGCAAATGTGTGTGCTCTTCTGTATATTATCAAATGTGTTTCCCGCTGTATATCGGCATAAGTCTGTGTTTTTTTTATATCAGCAAATGTGTTTGTCGTTCTGAATATCAGGAATTACGTGTATCCCTCTGTATATAAGCAACTGTGTTTGTCCCTCCGTATATGAGCAAATGTCTGTGTCAATCTTTATATCAGGAAATGTGTGTCTCCATCTTATATTAGCAAATGTGTGTGTCCCTCTGTACAGCAATAACAGTGTTTGTCTTCTTTATATCAGCGACTGTATGTCAGTCTGTACAAAAAAAACATTGTGGCCTGCTGAATATAACCAACTAAGTTTGCCCTCCGTACATTATCAAATGTGTGTCTTATTATTTGTATTAGCTTATGTGTGTGCTCCTCTGTACAACAGCAATTATGTGTGCCCTCTTTAAATCAGCAACTGGGTGTGTCCCTCCGTACATCAGTAAATGTGTGTGTCCTTTTGAATGTCAGCAACTGTGTGTGACTCTCTGTATATCAGCAACAGTATGTGTATATCAGTATATAAACAAACGTGTGTGTACTTCTGAAAATAAGGAAATGTGTGTATCCCTATGTAAATCAACAAATGTGTGTATCCTTCTGTATATAAGCAATTTTGCGTGACCCACTGTACAACAGCAACGGTTTGTGCCCTTCTGTACGTAAGCAAATGTGTTTGTCCATATATACATGAGCAAATGCGCGTGTCTTTCCCTATAACAGGAATTGTGTGTGTCCTTCTGTATAAGAGCAACTGCGTGTAACAATCTGTATATCAGCAACTATTTGTGTTCTGTTTTATATCAGCAAATGTGTGTGTCCTACATTATATCATCAACCGTGTGTGTACCTCTGCATATCTGCAAATATGTGTGTCCCTTTTTACATAAGCAACTGCGTGTAAACTTTTGTACATCAGCGAATGTGTCTGTATACCTGTACATCAGCAAGTTTGGGCGTCCCTCCTTATAACAGCAGCTGTGTATGTTACCCTGAATGTCAGCAACTATATACGTCGTTCTGTACATCATCAAATGTGTGTGTCTTTATTTATATCAACAAATGTGTGTATCCCTCTGCATATCAGCAAATGTGTGTTTAATTCGGAACCTCAGCAAACGCGTGTGATCTTCTGTACAAAAGAAATATTTGTTTCCGTCTCTATATCATCAAATAAGCGTTTCCCTCATCATATTTGCAACTGTGTATGTCCGTCTTTATATCAGCAAATTTTTGTTTCCCTCAGCAAATCAGCAACTGTGTATTATATTCTGTGTATCAGCAAACGCGTATGTCCCACTGCATGTCAAAATCTGTGTGTGTCCGTCTGAGTATCAGCAACTGTGTGTTTAATTCTGTATACCGGCTAATGTGTGTGTCCTTCTTTATATTAGCAAATGTGTTTGTCCTTCCGTATATCAGGAAATTTTTGTGTCCTTCAGTGTATCTGAAAATGTGTGTGTCATTCTGTATATCAGCAAAAGTTTTTCTTTCTGTACATTAGCAAATGTGTATATCACACTTTAATTCACCAACTGCGCGTCATTCTGTACATCAGCAAATCTGTGTGAACGTCTGTATATCAGCAACGGAGTGCGTCCATCGGTATATCAGCAAATGTGTATGTGCTTCTGTGTATCAGCGAATGTGTGTGTACTTCTGTATATCAGCAACTGTGTGTCGTTCATACATCATCCACTGTGTGGGTCAATCTGTATAAGAGCAAATTATTGTGTCCTTCTGTATACAATTTGTGTGTCTTTTTCCGTATAGCAGTGAATGTGTCTCCTCCTGTATATCAGCAAATGTGTGCGTCCTTTTCTTTACTGCAACAGTGTGTGTTCTACTCTATATAAGCAGCTGTGTGTACCCCACTTTATAGCAACAAATGTGTGTGTCCGTCAGTAAAACAGCAAGTATGTGTGTCACAACGTACTTATGCAAATGGGGGTGTCCTTCTGTATATCTGCAACTCTGTGGGTATTTACGTATATTAGCAAAACTGCTTGTGTCCTTATGTATAACTGCAAATTTGTCTGTCCTTCTGTTAAAAACAAATGTGAGTAACGTTCTGTATATCGGCAACTGTGTGTGTTCTTCTTTATATCAGCAACTTTGTTTGTCCTTCTTTATATCAGCATACCTGTGTGTTCTTCTGAACATCATGAACTGTTTATGTCCTTCCTTATATAGCAAATTTGTGTCTTTTTTATATCAGCAGCTGTGTATGTCTTTCTGTGTATTAGCAACTGTGTGTGTCTTTCTTTTTACAAGCAAATATGTGTGAGCCTCTGTATATCAGCAAAGAGGTGCGTCCATCTTTATTTCATCAAATGTGTGTGTCCCTCTGTAAACATCAAATCTGTCTGCCCTTCTTTAAATAAAAAAATATGTGTATCCCTCTGTATACAAGCAACTATGTGTGCCCATCTGTAAAACAGCAACTGTGTGAATCCTTCTGTATATCAGCAAATGTGTTTGTCCTTCTGCATGTCAGCAAATGTGTGTGTCACTCTCTATATCGGCAACTGTGTGTGTCCATCTGTACATCACCAATTGTGTGCGTAATTCTGTATATTAGCAAATGTGCGTGTCCCTCTGCATACAAGCAATTAAGTGTCTATCTGTTTATCAGCAAATGTGTGCGTCCTTCCTTATATCAGTAACTGTGTGTGTCCCTCTTTATATCAGGAAATGTGTGTGTGTCCCTCTTTATGGCAGGGAGTATGTGTGTCCATTTTTATATTAGCAACTATGTGTGTCCCTTCGTACATATGCAAATGTGAATGTCCTACTGTATATCAGCAACTCTGTGTGTACTTCCGTATATCAGAAAATGTGTGTGTGTTCTTATGTATAACACCAACTTTCTGCGTCTTTATGTATATCAACAAATGTGTGTGTCTTTCTGTATATGTGCAACTGTTTTTTCTTCTGTATTTCAGCACCGTTGTGTTTCCTGCTTTATGTCAGCAAACGTGTGTGTTCTTCTGAACAACATGTATTGTGTATGTCCTTCGGTGTATCAACAAAATTTTGTGTCTTTCTGTTTAACAGCAACTGTGCGTTTCCCTCTGTATATCAGCAAATATATGCGTCCCTCTGTATTTCAACAACAGTTTGTGATCCTCTGTACAACAGCAACTGCCTCTTTCTCTCTGTATATCAGCAACTGTGTCTCCCCATCTGTAAAAATGTATATATCTTTCCTTTTTTATATAAGCAAATGTGTGTATCCCTCTATATATCAGCATCTATGCGAGACCCTCTCTTATACAGCAACTGTTTGAGCCCTTCTTTATATCAGGAAATGTTTGTGCCTTCCTTTTTGTCAGCAAAGTTTGTGTCACACTGTGTATCAGCAAATGTGCTTGTCCCTTAATTCATCAGCAAATTTGGGTGTCCTTCTGTATTTCAGCAAATGTATGTATCTTTCTCTATATCAGCAACTGTTTGTGTCCCTCTGTATATCATATAATGTGATTGTAATTTTGTATATCAGCAAATGTGTGTGCTCTTCATTATAACAGCAAATGTGTGTGTCCTTCTGTATAACTTCAAGTATGTTTTTTCTCTTTGCATCAGCGAATGTGTGTGTCCCTCTGTACATCAACAACTCTGTCTGTCCATCTGTACAATAAAAGTGTTTGAGTACTTCTGTACATAACAAATATGTGTCCTATTCTATATCATCAACTATGTGTGTCTCTCTGCAAATCAGCAAATGCGTGTGTCACTCTGTATATCCGCAACTGTGTACGTCCATTTCTTAAAAAGAAATATTTGTGCCCATCTTTATATCAGCAAATATTCTTTTCAAACTGTACAAGAGCAACTATTTGTGTCCTTCTAAATATCAACATCTGTGTGTGTCCCTATATATATCAGAAATTGTGAGTCCACCTCTATACTTCAGCATCTGTGCGCGGATTCATATATAGCAGCAACTACATTTTTCCCTCTGTATATCTGCAAGATGTTGTGTCCATCTGTACATCGGAATTTGTTTTTTGTACCTCTGCTCCTCGGCAAAATTTTTGTCCCTGTGCAAATCAGCAAATGCGTGTGCCCTTCTTTACATCAACAAAAGTGTGTCCCTCTGTATATCAGCAACATTGTGTGTTCTTCTGTATATCAGCAAATGTGTGTGTCCTTCTGTATATCATCATCTGTTTGTGTCCCTCTGTATTTAAGCAACTGTGTGTGTCCCTCTGTATATCAGCAACTGTCTGTGTCCATCTGTATATAAGCAAATGTTTGTGTCTTTCTGTATATAACAAATATGTATGTTCTTCTGTATATCAATAAATATGTGTATCCATCTTTACAGGAGCAACTGTGTGTGTCCCCCGTATATCAGCGACTGTGTGTGTCACTCAGTACAACAATGATGTTTGTGTCTTTTGAATGTCAGCAACTGTGTTTGACCATCCGTATTTCAACAACTGTGTGCCTCATTCTTCACATTATCTTCTGTGTGTGCCCCTCTGTATATCATCAAATATGTGTGTCCGTCTGTTAATCAGCAACTGTGTATGTCGCTCTCTAAATCAGCAAATGTGTGTCCATCTGTATATTAGCAACTGTGTGTGTCCCTCTCTACAAGAGCAAATGTGAGTGTCCGTTTGTACGTCAGCAACTGTCTGTGTCCCTTTTTAAATCATCAACAGTATGTGTCAATCTGTATATAAAAATATATGTGTCGATTTTTATATAAGGAACTGTGTGTTTCACAATGTACATCAGTAACTGAGTGTGTTCTTCTGTATGTAAGCAACCGTGTGACATTCAGCAACGGTGTGTTTCCATCTGTACTTCATCAAATGTCTGTATTACTATTTACATTAGCAAATTTGTGTGTTTTTCCTTATATCAGGTAATGTGTGTTTTTTTATAAGAGCATCTGCATGCTTCCTTCTGTATATCAGCATCTATATGTGTCCAAATACATATCAGCGAAAGTGTTTCCTTCTTTAAAGCAGCAAACGTGTGGTCCTTCTTTTTGTCTGCAAATATGTGTGTCCCTATATACATAATCCACTGCGTGTAAACTTCTGTACAACAGCAAATGTGTCTGTACATCTGTATAGTAGCAAGTGTGCGTGTCTCTCTTTACACGAGGAAACTTTTGTGTCCTCTTATTTATAAGAAACTGTGGGCGACCTTCCTTATAAGAAAAAATGTGTATGTCAATCTGCATGTCAGCATCTATATATGTCCCTCTGTACATAAGCAAAATTCGTTGTCCTTCTTTATATCAGCAACTGTGTGAATCCCACTGTATATCAGCAAAAGTGTGTGTACATCTGAAACTCACAAATGTGTGTGATCTACAGTACAAAAGAAAATATATCTTTCAGTCTCTATGTCAAAAAATGTGCGTGTCCTACTTTATATCGGTAATTGTGTTTGTCTGTCTATACATCAACAAATTTGTGTGTTCCTCAGCTCATCTGAGAATCTGTGTGTCCTTCTGTGTATCAGCAAATTCGTATGAATACCTGCAAATCAAAAAATATGTTTGACCTTTTGTGTATCAGCAACTTTGTTTTTCCTTCTGTATAGCAGCAACTGTGTGTGTCTCTCTGAATGTCAACAACTATGTGTGTCCCTCTGTACATCAGCAACTGTGTGTGTCCCACCAAATCTGCGTGTTTTTCTGTTTATCTGCAACATTTTTCTTCCTTCTGTATATCAATAAGTGTGTGTGACCTGACCAGCAGCAACTGTGTGTGTACTTCTCTATACCCGCAAATGTGTGTGTCCCTCTGTACATCAGCAAAAGTGTGTGTCCTTCAATACATCAGCAAATGTGTGTGCCCCTTTGCATATCGGGAATTGTGTGTGAGTCTTTCTTTATATCAGCATCTGTGTGTGTCCCTCTGTACACTAGCAACTGTGTGTGACGTTCTGTAAATCAAGAAAGGCGTATGGCCCCCTGCATATTTAGAAATGTATTTTTTTTGGTATATCAGCAAATGTGTGTATCCTTCTGTATAAAACAACTGTGTGTGTCCCTCTGAATATAAGCAAATGTGTGTGTCCCTCTGTGCATTAGCAACTGTGTGTGTCCCTGTATACTTCAGCTAATCTTTGTGTCCCTCTGGTTATCTGCAACAGTGTGCGCCCCTCTGAATTACAATAACTGTGTGTGCACAGTACAGCAGCCACTGTATGTGTCACACTGTATATCAGCAAATGTGTGTGTCCCCCAGTAAATCAGCAAAAGTGTGTGTCCCTTTGTACATCAGCAAATGTTTGTGTACTTCTGTATATCAGGAATTTTGTGTGTTTATTTTTTATATGAGCATATGTGTGTGTCCGACTTTGTAAAAGCTAATGTATGTTATCTACTCTATATCAGCAACTGTGTGTTTCCCTTTGTACATCAGAAAATGTTTGCGTTCCTCCGTATATGAACAACAGTGTGTCCCTCTCTGTACATCAACAAATGTTGTGTCCATCTGTTTACGAACAAATGCGGTTCCCTCTGTAAAACAGCAAATGTGTATCTGCCACTGTACATCAGCAAATGTCTGTGTCCTCTACATCAGGAAATGTGTATCCCACTTTCCATAAGCAACTGCGTGTGTCCATCTGTAAATGAGCAAATATTATTTTCCTCTGTTTATCAGCAACTCTGTGTGTCCCTCTGCATATCACCAACTTTATGTGTCCTTTTTCACCTCAACAACTATGCGTCCTTTTGTGTATCAGCAACTGTGTATACCTTTCTGTATATCAGGTAATGTGTGCCTGCATCTGTATGTCTGTAAATGTGTGTGTCCCGCTCTGTATCAGCAACCGTGCTTGTCACTTGTTATATCAGCATCTATTTTTGTCCTTCTACATATGAGCAAATATGTGTGTCCTTCTGTAAATCAGCAAATGTGTGTGTCCTTCTGTACATCAGCAAATGTGTGTGGCTTTCTGTATATAGGCATATGTGTGCGTCCTTCTCTATATCAGCCAATGTGTGTGTCCCTCTGTAAAACAACAAATTTTTGTTTTCGACTGTATATCAGGAACTGTGTATATCAGAAAAAGTGTCTCTTTCTCTACATCCGCAACTGTGGGTTTCCTCCTGTATATGAGCGACGGTGTGTGTCCATCTGCATATCAGCAAATGTGTCCTTCTGTACATCAGCAACAGTGTGTGTCCCTCATTATATAAGCAAATGCTTGTGTCACGCTGTTTATCATCACATATATTTGTGTGTGCTTCTGTATATCAGCAACTGTGTGTGTCCATTTCTACATCACCAACTGTGTGTGTCTTTATGTATATCAGCAACTGTTTGTGTCACACTGTACAATTGCAACTGTGTATGTCCTTTGTATATGTGTGTGTGTGTGTCTGCATATATCAGCAAATTTGTATCTCATTCAGTACATCAGCAAATGTGTGCGTCTCTCTTTATATCAGCAAATGTGTGTGTGTCACTCTCTATAAGAGCAAATGTGTGTTTCCTTCTGTACATCGGCAAATGTATGTGTCCTTCTGTATATCACCAAATGTGTGTTTACCTTTAGACATTAGTAACTCTGTGTAACCTTCAGTATGTCATCAGCATATTTGTGTCCGTCTGTATACTTGCAAATTTGTTTTTCATTCTATAAAACAGCAAATGTTAGAATCTTTCAGTAGCTCAGTAATTGTATGTTTTTGTGATCAGCAACTGTGTTTTCCCCCTGGATGACAGCAAATGTGTGTGCCACAATGTACACCAGCAACTGTTTGTGATATTCTGTATATCAGCAACTGTGTGTGTCGCTCTGTATACCAGCAAATGGGTTTGAAACCCTGTATTTTAGCAACTATGTTTGTCCTTTAATATATAACAAATCTGTGTGTCTTCTGTACATCAGTAACTGTGTGTGTCATTCTGTATATCAGCAATTCGGTGTGTTCTTCCCTATAAAAGGAACTGTATGTGTTCCTCTCTATATCGGAAAATGTGTGTCAAATTTATATCGAGAATTGTGTTTGTCCCTATCTATATCAAAAATATGTGTTTCCCTGTATGTATTAGCAATTGTGTATGTGTCATTCTATATGTTATCGTTATTGTGTGTCCTTCTCTATAACAGCAACTTTGTGTACCATTCTATATATCAGCAAGTGTGTATGTCATTCGGTATATCAGAAATTGTGTGCTTATTTCTCTATAATAGCAAATGTGTGTGACTCTCTGTGTATCAGCAAATGTGTGTGTCCCTCTGTATATCAGAAACTGTGTGCTTATCTCTGTATAAGAGAAATGTGTGTGCTCCTCTGTATATCAGCAAGTATGTGTGTCCCTCAGTATATCAGCAAATGTGTGTGTCTTTCTGTTTATTATCAAATGTATGATCTGTATATCAGCAAACGTGTTTTCCCTTCTTTATACCAGCAAATGTGCGTGTCCTTCCAAATATGAGAAAATGTGTGTGTCCTTCCGTATATCAGGAACTGTGTGTGTCCATCTCTATATTAGCGAACGTGTGTGTTCCTCTGTATATCATCAACTATGTGTTCCCTTCTGCATATCAGCAAATGTTTCTATCCTTCTGTATATCAACAAACGTGTGTGAACTTCTGTATATCAGCAACGGTGTGCGACATCTATATCAGCAAATTTGTGCGCCCCCTGTATATCAACAAATATGAGTGCCGTTCTGTAAATTTTCAAAAGTGTGTGTCCTTCTGAACAAGAGCAACTGTGTCTGTCCATTTGTGTATTGGGAATTTTGTGTGTCCCACTAGGCATCAGCAAGTTTGTGTGCCCTTCTGTATGTCTGCAACTGTGTGTTTCCTTCTGTATATGCACAACTGTGTGTGTCCTTCTCTACATTAACATCTGTGTGATTCCCTCTGTATATCATCAAATGTGGGTATCATTCTGTACTCCAAGAACGGGGTGTGTCCCTCTGAACGACAGCAACTGTTTGTCCATCCATATATCAGGAAATATATGTTACTTTTCACATTTGTATAAGAGCAAATCTGTGTTACCTTCTCTATATCGGCAAATCTGTGTTTCCTTCTGTATATGAGCAAATCTGTATGTCATTCCTAATATCAACAAATGTGTGTGTCTTTCTTTATATCAGCAACTGTACGTGTCGCTCTGTGTACCTGCAAATATGTGTGCCCATCTGTACATTTTCATCTCTGTGTGTCACTCTTTATATAAGCAACTGTGTGTGTCTTTCCGTATATCAGCATCTGTGTGTGTCCCTCTGTATATTAGGAAAGTTGTGTGTCCCAATTTACAGCAACAAATGTGTTTGACATAATTTATATCAGCACATGTGTTTGTCCTTCCGAATTTCATCATCTGTGTGTGTCGTTCTCTATATCAGCAACTGTGTGTGTCCTTCTGTATAAAAATATATGTGTATGCCTTCTGTATAACAACAAATATATGTGTATTTCTTTATATCAGGAAATGTGTGTTCCTTCTATAAATTAGGAACTGTTCGTTTCCCTCTGTATATTTGCAACGGAGTGTGTCCTTCTGTATGACAGCAAATATGTCAGTTCCTCTTCATACGAGGAAAAGTATGTATCTTTCTGTTCATTAGAAATTTTGCTCGTCGACATGTATAGCAGCAAATGTGTGCGTCCTTCTGTTTATCAGAGACTGTGTTTCCTTCTGTATAACAGCAACTGCGTTTATCCATCTTTATATCAGCAAACGTGTGTTTCTTTCTTTATATCGGCATATCGGCAACTCTGTGTGTCCCACTTTATATCTGAAAATATGAGTGTCCATTTGTACATCATAAAATATGTGTGTCCCTCTGTACATTAGCAACTGTGTCTGTCCATCTGTAAATTAGGAAATGTATGTCACTCTCTACTTCAGCAAACGTGAGTCTCCTTCTGTATATCGGCAAATATGTGAGTCCCTCTGTATTTCAGCAGCTGTGCGTGTCCTTCTGCATAACACTGGGTGTTTCTGGCAATCTGTTTAAGAGCAAATGTGTATGACCCTTTGCAAATCTGCAACTATATATTTCCTCTGTATATCAGCGACAGTTTGTCATATACTATATATCAACAACTGTGTGTATCCATCCTTATATCAGCTAATGTGAGAGTCTTTCTGTATATTTACAACATTGTAATTCATTCTGTATGTCAGCAACATTGTGTGTCACACTGCAAATCGTAAATATTTGTGTCTTTCTTTATAACAGCAAGAGTGCATGTAACTCTGTACATCAGCAAAACCGTGTGTCCTTCTAGAAATCAAGAACTGTGTGTGTCAAACTTTATATATGAAAATGTGTGTGTGTCCCAGTACAAAAACAAATGTGTGTTTTCGTGTGTGCATCGGCAAATGTGTGTGTCCTTCAGTACATCAGCAAATCTGTGTGTCCCTCTGTATAGCTTAAAATCTTTGTGTCTCTCTGTATATCATCAAATGTGTTTGACGTTCTGTACAGAAGCAACTGCGTGCGTCCCTCTGTATTTCACAAAAGAGTGTGTCCCTCTGTACATCAGCAACAGTGTTTGTCCCTTATTATTTCATCAAATGCATGTGTCCTTCTGTATATAAAAATTGTGTGTGTTTGCTTCTGTCAATCTGCAACTTTGTGTGTCCTTCTGTAAGTCAAGATGTGTGTGTCTCCTCTATATCAGCAAATGTGTGTGTCCCTCAGTAGAACTGCAAATGTGCGTGTCTTTCTTTATATCAACAAAAGTGTGTGTCACTCCGTATATCAGCAACTGTGTGTCTCTCAAAGTAAATAAGTAAATGTGTGGGTCTCTGTACATCAGCAAATCTGTGTGTCACTCGGTATGAAAACAAATATATGTGCCGCTCTGTACATTGCTAAATTTGTGTTTCCTAATGACATAAGCAATTCTTTGTGTCCTTCTGGGCATCAGCAAATGTATGTGTCCTTCTGTATAACAGCAAATGTTTGTGTCCGTCTGTATATCTGCAAATATGTGTGTCCATCTGTAAATAAGCAGCTGTGTGTGTCTTTCTGTAGTTCAGCAACCGTGTGCCATTTTGTGTATGAGCATTTGTGTGTGATATTCTATATGTCAGCAAATGTGTGTTTACCGCTGTACATCTTCAACTGTGTTTGTCCTTTGTAATCCAGCAACACTGTGTTTCCTTCTGTATCCCAGCATCTGTGTTTGTCACTCTGTATATTAGGAAATATATATGTCCTCAGTATGAGCAACTGTGTGTGCCTTCCATATACCAGTAACTGTGTATGTCCTTCCGTGTATCAACAAATGTGTGCGTCCTTCTCTATATCAGCAACTGTGTGTGTCCCTCTGTATATCTGAAAAAGTGTGTCCATTTGATTATCATGAACTGTGTGTGTCTTTTTTATATCAGCATATGTGTGTGTCCTTCTGTATATCAGCAACAATGTGTTTCGTTCTGTAAATTAGCAACTGTATATTTCCACCTGTATATCAGAAAGTGTGTGTTATTTCTGTGTATAAGCAAAGGTGCGTCCTTCTGTATATTAGCAATTGTTTTTCTTTCAGTGTATCAGCAACTGTGTGTTTCCTTCTGTATATAAGCAAATATGGGTTCTTCTCTATATCAGCATCCGTGTGCTTCCCTCTGTACATCAGCAAATTGTGTCATTCTGAAATCTGCAAATGTGTCTGTCCTTCTCTATACCAGTAACTGTGTGTGTATTTGTGCAACAACAACTGTGTGTCCTTTATATGAAAAAATGTGTGCTTCCCTCTGTATATCGTAAAATGTGTGTGCCCTCTTCACATTACCAAGTGTGTGTTTCTCTTTTTAAAACAGCAAATGTGTCTTTCCCTTTGTATATCACGGAATGTGTGTGTCCAACTACGCATCAGCAAATTTGTGTGTCTATCTGTATATCAGCAAAATTATTTGTCCTTTTGTCTATACTCAGATGTATGTGAACCTCTGTACATAAGCAACTGTTTGTGTCCCCTGTACATCAGTAACTATGTGTATCCTACTGTGTATCAACAACTGTGTGTATCACTCTGAAAAAGAGCAAATGTATCTGTCCATCTGTATATCATCAAATGTTTGTGCCCCTGTGTATGTCAGGAAATGTCTGTGTTTTCTCTGTATTTGGAACTATGTGTGACTCTCTGTATAACAACAACTATGTGTGTCCATCTGTACATCAACAAATCCGTGTTTCCCTCTATATTTCAGCTTCTATGTTTGTCCTTCTGTACATCTGCGAAATTGTGTGAATATCTGTATATCAAAACTGTCCTTGTCCCACTGTACATCAGCATCAGAGTGTGTTTTTCTGTACACCAACTGTGTGCGTCCTTCTGAATATCAACATCTGTGTGTGTCTCTCTATATATCAGCAAATATATGTGTCCCTTTCTATATCAGCAAGTATATGTGTCCATTTTTTATCAGCAATTGTGTGTGTTTTTCTTTATAACAGCAAATGTTTGTGTCTTTTATATCAGGAAATCTGTGTCTCCTTTTCTATAGCAGCAAATCTGTGTGTCCTTCTCTATATCAGCGACTGTGTGTGACATTCTTTTCATCAGAATCTCTGTGTGTCCCACTGTATATGCGCAAATATATTTGCCCTCTGTACATCATTATCCTTTTGTGTCCCTCTGTATGTAAGCAAATGTGTGATTCCTTCTGTACATCAGCAAATGCGTGTGACTTTCTGTATATCAGCAAATGTGTGTGAATTACTTTATATCAGCAAATGTGGGCGTCCTTCCTATTTCAGCAAAAGTGTGTGTCCTTCTGTGTAACAAACAAACGTGTACGTCCTTCTGGATAACAACAAGAGTGTATGTCTTTCTGTATATCTGCAAATGTGTTTGTTTCTTATGTTTGTAACTGTGTGTATCCCCCTGTATATCAGCAATTGCATGTTTGTCAACAACTCTGTGTGTGCCTCTGTAAAACAGCGAATATTTATGTCCATCTGTATATAAGAAAAATTTTGCGTCGATCTTTATATCAGCAACTGTTTGTGTCCTTCTGTATAGCAGGAACTGTGTGTGTGTCGTTCTTTAAAAAAGCAAATGCGTGTATCCTTCTGTATGTAAGCAAATGTGTGTTTCTTTATTTATACCAGCAATTGAGTTTGTCCTTCGGTATATCAAAAACTGCTTGTGATCCTCTGTATATCTGCAAATATGTGTGTAATTTTGTACTTGTGAAAATATGTGTGTCCCTCTGTATATCAGAATCTTTGTCTCTCCACCTCTATATTACCAAGTTTTTTTCCCTCAATATATCAGCAAACGTGTGTCTCCTTCTGTATATCAAAAATTTTGTGTGTTCCTCTGAATATCAGCAAAGTGCGTGTCCTTTTGAGTTTCAGCAACTGATTGTGCCACTCTGTGTAACATCAAATGTGTATGTAATTTTGTATAACAGATACAATGTGTTCCCTCGATATATCAGCCACTATGTGTCATCTACTGCATATCAGCAACTGTGTTTATCCAAATATATATCACAAATGTGTGTGTAAATCTGTACTTCAGCAAATGTGTGGGTTCTTCTGTGAAGAATCAAATATGTGTTTCCAACTGCATATCAGCAATTGTGTTTGTCCCTCTGTTTATTGGCATATATGTGCGTCCTTAAGCACATCAGCACTTGCAATTTAGCAACTGTTTGTGTCTTTCTGTATATCAGCAAAAGTGCATGTACTTCTGTATATCAGGATCTGTCCTTCTGTAAATTAGCAAAAGTGTGTGTCTATCCTTACATAAATGATTGTGTGTGTCTCTCTGTTTATCAGCAACTGTTTTTGTTCCTGTGTACAACAGCAACTCTGTTTGTCTCTCTGTGTACTTCAAATCTGTGTGTCCCTTTGTAGGTCAACGAATGTGTGTGTCTTTCTGTACAACAACAAATGTGCGTGTTCTCTCTATATCAGGAAATATTTGTGTCCCTCTTTCATTAGCAGCATTGTGTGTCCCTCATTATGTCAGCAAATGTGTTTGTCCCTGTTTATATCAGCAAATGTGTGTGTGTGTCCTTCTGTACATCAGCAACTGTGTGTGTAAATCAGTTCATCTGGAAGTGTTAGTGTCCCTCTCTATATCAGCAAATGTGTGTGTCCCTACATATGTCAATATGTGTTTCTCTCTCAGTACTTCTTCAAATGTTTGTGTCTCTCCGTACATCAGCAAATGTTTGTGTCACTCTGTATAACATTAAATGTGTGTGTCCCTCTTTACATCGGCAAATGTATTTGTCCTTCTCTATACAAGCAACTCTCTGTGTCCATCTGGCCATCAGCAACTTTGTGTGTCTTTCTGTATATCAGCAAATATTTGTGTCCGTCTGTATAACTGCAAATGTGTGTGTCCCTTTGTATATCAGCAAATGTGCGTGACTATCCGTAGCTCAGCAACATTGTGCCGCTTTGTGTATCAGCAACTGTGTGCTTCTCTTTATGTCAAAAAATGTGTATGTCCCGCTGTACATCATCAAGTGTGTGCCCTATATATCAGCAAATGTGTTACCTTCGGTATTTCAGGAACTGTTTTTTTTTACTCTGAATATGTGTGTGTCCTTCCGTCTATCAGCAACTGTTTGCGTTTTCTCTATATCAGCAACTGTTTGTTTCCCTCTGTATATCACAAAAATTGTGTCCATCTTTATATCAATAACTCTGTGTATCGCTCTGTATACCAGCAGCTGCGTGTGTGTCCTTCTCTTTATCATCAACAACGTGTTTCGCTCTCTACATCAGCAAATGTGTGTGTCCTTCTGGATATCATCAAGTGTGTTTGTGCCATTCTATGTATTAGCAAGTGTGTGTCTTTCTGTATATCAGCGACTGTCTTTTCCTTCTGTGTATCAGCAAATTTGTGTGACCTTCTGTATATCAGCAACTGTGTGTGTACTGCATATGAACTAATGTGTGTTACACTTTGTATATCAGCAAATATGTGTGTCCTTCTGTACATCAACAACTGTGTGTGTCTCTCTTTTCAACAACAATTGTGTCTGTCTTTCTATATATAAGTTATGTGTTTGGCCCTCTCTGCATCATCAAATTTGTGTCCTTCTGTATAACCCCAACTGTGAGTGTTTTTACGTATATCCCCAAAGCTGTGTGTCCCTCTGTACATCAGCAAATGTGTGTGTCCTTTGTTTATCTGCAACTGGGTGTGTCCATCTCTTCATCAGCAAAAGTGTGTGTGTCCCTCTCTACCAGTTACTGTGTGTGTCCGTCCCTACTTCAGCAAATCTGTCCCCTTCTGTATATCAGCAACTGTGTGTGTCCCTCTGTACATCAGCAACTGTGTGCGTTCCTCTGTATATCAACAAATTTGTGTGTCCCTATTTATATCATCAAATATATGTATCCCTTTGTATATCATCAAATGTGTGTCCCCTTCTGTATATCACCAACTGTGTGTTTTCTTCTCTATATAAGGAAATGTGTGTGTCCCTCTGTTTATCAGCAACTGTGTGTGTCCCTCTGTATATGAGCAACTGTTTTTCTCCACCTTTATATCGGCAAATGTGTGTGTCCCTCTGTATATTAACAACTATGTGTACCTCTGTACATCAGCAAATGTGTGTGTCCTTCTGTTTATCAGCAATTGTGTGCGTGTCTTTCTCTATATTAGCAAATGTGTGTCCTTCTCCATATCAGCAATTGTGTGCGTCCTTCTCTATATCAGTAAATTTATGTGTCTTTCTGTATGACATCAACTGTGTGTGTCCTTCTGTATATCAACAACCGTGTGTTTCCCTCTATATATCAGCATATGTGTGTTTCCTTCTGTATATCAGCAACTGTGTGTATTCTTCTATATATCAGCAACGTTGTTTGTCCTATATATATTCAAATGTTTGTATCCCTCTTTATAATAGCAACTATGTTTGTCCATCTATACATCAGCAACTCTGTGTTTCCTTCTGTATATAAGCAGATATGTGTATTCCTCCGTATATCGTCTAATGTTTTCGTCCTTCTGAATATCACCAACTGTGCGTGTCCCTCTGTATATCAGCAAATATATGTGTCCCATTGTATATCAACAACTGAATGTGTCCTGTATAATAACACCTGTGTGTGTCCTTCTGTATATCAACAATTCTGTGTGTACTTTTATTATATCATCAAATCTGTGTGTCCTTCTGTATATCATCAGCTGTGTGTGTCCTTCTGTATGTCGGCAAATGTGTGTGGCCCTCCGTATATCTGCAAATATTTGTGTCCCTCTGTACAGCAGCAACTGTGTGTGTGTCCCTCTGTATATCAGCAACTGTGTTTGTCCTTCTGTACTTCATCATTTGTGTGTGTCTCTCTATATATTAGCAACTGTGTGTGTCCGTTTTTACATCAGGAAATATTTGTGACTTTCTTTGTATCAGCAAATGTGTGTATCCTTCCGTTTCAGCATCTGTTTTTGTCCTTCTGTATAACTAGAACTGTGTGTTTCTTTCGGTATATCAGCAACTGTGTGTGTGTCCTTCTCTATATCAGCAACTGTGTATGCCTTCTTTTTATCTACAACTGTGTGAATCCCTCTTTGTGTTAGCAAATATATGTTTTTGTATATTGGGTATAAAATATATTTTGTACTTTCTTTTACACGACTGAAATTGTATGGACTTTATATATTATTTTGTCTTAGTGTACAATTGTAATACACTGCTGATTCATGTAAGTTCGACGTTGCTCATGGCAGAGTACGCCTGGTGACCAAGTACAGTGGTAAGGCGTGCTCACGCGATGCCCAAGGTCCAGCACCAAAAAACTATGAACTGTGATTTACTTCCAAACTTTCCCCAGTTATAGGCTTCCTAATGACAGTAGCCAACTGACTTAAATTAGTTGATATTTAGACTCGGACCAGAGCGGTCGCAGCTGCAAATTGTCAAGAGGCCCCTCACTTCTATCCCGAGTCTTCCTTTTGTTCGTAAACTTTACTTCAGTGCTTAATAAGCTTATCAATAATCAGACTTTGAGTTTTCACTGCAATAAGTAACAATCATGTATACGCCCTAACTGAGAACGAACCCTGACTCTTACCGGAAATAACATCCACGATACGCTTCTGGCGGGGCCTTGGCCTGTATACGGCAGGATACAGCAGAAGAATTTGGTGTCAGTTTCGCGGTTAAGTCATAAGAGCGTGAAGCTGAAAGAAGGGAGACCGAGGAGGCTACATCAACAGCCGAGGTCAGCGAGAAGGATGGAGCGCCGCCACTCGAGCATCCAGGGCCAAGAGCAGCCGAACATTGAAGCCGGAAAGAAGTCGCCCCTGTCAGGAGACAGGCGAACGCCAAGGCAGTCGGAAGCTGTCATATTGGAGGAAGGGAATGCACTGGTTTAGGCAAGGTAAGTCTTTGCTCAACTTACTTTATCCATGAATCCGTCCATAACGCAGAACACGGTGAGCAGTAGTGTCAGTAGGATGAGCAACGAATTTATTAGTCTTGGCGAGGCGTTAAAATTAGTACCTCCATTTAAGGGAAACAAAGAAGAAGTGTTGGCCTTTATTGGTAATTTATACACCGCTTTTGCAGTTATTAACCCGGATCAAGAGGCCATTTTGTACAAGTTCGTGTTGACACGCATTAGTGGCGAACGGCGAAAGGCAATTTGCCACAGACATTTGAGTAACTGGGTAGAACTAAAGGAGTATTTACAAAACTCATACCTAGAGAAGAGAACCTTAGATTTTAACGCTAGTCAGCTTTTTAAGGCGAAGCAAGGAAAAGACGAGAGGGTGACGGACTGGATCCACAAAATTCAAACTTTAGGCTCTCAGTTTCCTGAAGCTGCATTCTAGATTGTAGTGAAGGTGCGAGAGAAGGAATACTGGACTTTGCAGATCGGTTGCGTAACATTTGTTTTGTACAGGGGCTAGCATCAGACCGGATTCAAACTATATTACAAAGCCGTAACTACCGACATTTTGATGAAATTGCAGAAACAACATTGGTAGAGGAGAGTGTTATAGAATCAAGGCAGGATAGGTATCGACAAGAAGGAAATTTGGCGCAGAGATGTGGCAACTGCGGAAAAATGGGACACGCTAACAATAGGTGTTATGTGCGCACTAATGCAGACGCGCGAGTGAATCTTGTAGTGTTGGGTAGTTCAAAGATTGATAGCCAAATTACTTGCTATAGATGTGGAGAAAAAGGTCATGTGGCCCGGAAGTGCCGGAAACCACCGAGAAGAAGGGAAGGTAGTGATATTGCTAGGCCGTCGGCAAACGAGTCAGGACGGACGGAGCGCAGCCGCCCGAACGTCATCTTCACTCAATAGGCTGCACTGAAACGGAGCGTTGCGACTATGTTGCTCTCGAGCTGGACATAAGTCAGGGACGTCAGCTGTATTTGTTGGTGGACAGCGGGGCAGATATTAGTTTGGTCAAAAGCCAGAAATTATTGAGTACGGCAGAATATGAGCCAAAGGATCGAGTGCGCGTAAAAGGGCGTAGAGGGATCCTTGATAGAAAGCGATGGTAGTGTGAAGACAAAGATATTAGAAAGTGAAATTAGTATCCCTTACCGGTTACAATTGGTCAGCAAGCAAGTGGATGTGAGATGCGACGGAATTTTAGGACGTTACTTTCTGCAAGCAATCCGCGCGAGCATTTGTTACAAAGAGGGAGCTTTGGTTTTTGGTACAAGGGTATTTGTGTGCGTAAGAAGTTAACGTTCTTACCGGAAATTGAAAGAGAGACTCTCAGGGACGGGAGGTTGAAATTAAATCTTCCGGCCAGAACCGAAATGGTGGTACAGGTACCGGTTGGAGTAGGACCACGAACACAAGAAGGCGTAGTTGAGAAAGCAGAGTTTGCACCAGGGGTGTACATAGCTGAGAGTTTGGTGAATGTAAAGAATGGGTGTGTTATTACTAGCATTATTAATACTACCACAGAGGAGGTGGAGCTGAATGAACCAACAGTTAAGCTAGAAAAAATAAATGACGGAGAGGCTAGTGACATTG
>Ga0131853_10003207_pt1 | contig 29364 bp, 15 predicted proteins | sample TergutLab28metaG_FD_92764 | JGI IMG/M metagenome (GOLD analysis project Ga0131853, IMG submission 92764) | Labiotermes labralis P1 segment gut microbial communities from Petit-Saut dam, French Guiana - Lab288 P1 (version 2) (version 2) | ecosystem: Host-associated > Arthropoda: Insects >... | reverse complement strand
CTTTAGGCGCCTAATGTCAACTATAGTGGTCGTACCGCACCGCTAACCTCTAAAGTTGCATTTTATATATTTATTCAACAAATATATGTATATATGGTATATACTCTCCGTTTTTCTCTCTTCAAAATGCAGTTTGTTTCATAATTCCAACTTATTTGGTTCCTGTATTATTCACATTTTAAATACAGGTGTGCTAAAATTAAAAAAATAATTCCGACGCCAAAAGGTTAATGATGGTAGTGTGCCGCCATCTTGTGTTGGGATATTTCAGTCGATCACATTTAGATTGAAACAAGAAATACAAATTAAACTTTTAACATAAACATTAATCTTAATGACACGGTGACACTGGTGTGTCAATATAGAACGTTACACGGAGTTTTACTTATTACACTTGTTTTTGAGGTGCGACTTTCCCGTTGTGTATCAAGTTAAGTAATAAGTAGCAATATACAAAGTGAGTGTGAAGCAGTTGTGTTTAGACTGCTTCACACTCACTTTGTATATTGTTACTTATTACACGTCTAAGTGTATTCTGGTTTTTATGTAAGGATGAATACCACAAACGTGGAACCCAACTCGATATAAAAGGTAAAGCAGTCCCGTTACTGGCCTGCAGTGGCCCAGAGGGTTCCAGGAAGTTAAGGTTCCCAGATTTCATGACAACAGCACAGGATGGTGGTAAGGTTGTCAGTCTTACGCACCGGCCGCCTTTACCCCCATGAAATGCTCCTGGTACTCATTTCTGTTAGAGTGCGTTCGGAAGGATTATGTCAATGAAAATTTCCAATTACACCATCTGGGATCGAACCAGCGACCTTCAGATTTGTAGCACAGCACCTTAACCACTGTGCCACCGCGGTCCACCCAATTCGCTATAAAGTTTGATTTTATAATGCAAATTATAACACCTGATTTGGTGGGTCTGGGCTGTCCCTTCCGAAGAAGTATAAATTAATTGTCGCCTCATAGAATTGAACTTCAAACAAGGGTGCGAAATCACTGCTTTAAAATATAGGCATAACGTTCATAATTCTTAAATTATTGGCCTCACACTGTAGGAAAAAATTTAAATCGCAAAGTCGGAACGAATTTGCGATTTACTGTTTAGTCTGGCAAAGTCTAAAGCTTTTCATTGCCCAGTGATCTCAAGTAGCTGGTGGCCGTCATTAAGAATTTGTCTCGACGTATACTGTTTAATGTGTCGCTGCGTCAACGCATATTCTTGGGCTCTACTTTTATATCAACTTCTTAAGAGCTGATTATAAATTATTATAAAAACCTTGTAAAATAATTTTTACCGTGTTGTCCTGTGGGCTGCTACACTGTGCTGTATTACAATGTCGTAGCTATGAAATGCTTATATCTTCAGGATTAAATCCTCAAGATGCGTGTACTATAGTGCTGTGACAGCGACTATCACTACGGCCGCAAGAGTGACGATTGCAGTGAGGGCTAATGGAGATTTTTGGGACGAACTGTAGTAATAATGAGATTAACCGTTGTAATGATAGTGTAAAATCTGCGATGGAGGTAAAAGAGACGTCATGGTGATAGTGATAATGGTGTGCATGTTGGTGATGATTACGGCATCAGTTTGGGTTGTGATTGTGGAAATTTATGTGTATGTTTTATTTAGAAAATTATTTTTAATTTCCAACGAGTGCAGACTGATACATTACAATCTGCCTTTTAAGACAGACATAAATGAATTACGGAAACCCCAAATAAATGGGGCTCTTTGCTAAATTAATTTCTCCATTTGGAACTAATTTTAAACGAATATTTTCCAAAAAATTTTATATCCATTACAATTGTACATTTTAATACTCTCTCACATCTTAAGTTTTATTTCACAACGACCCATTAGATTTCATGCGTGTTTGTGGGCCCGGCTCGATTCTTAAAGTGACTATAGGAGGTAGGAAAATCGGAGTTCGATACTTGAGAGCGGCTTGTCTGTTTACCACCATACCCGGACCGATCCTATGGCACAGACATCCTCCTAACCGGCGGGGAATGCTATGGTCTGTAGTATCGGGATTGTATTCTCAGAAGGGAAAAACTTTCTGTTTAATATCGCCCGCAGACCGACTCTCACGAACTCCAATTCAATAAATACCGGAAGTCTTTTTCCCGGGAGCAAAGGTGTCGGAGCTCGGGGCTCCATTTAGTGCCGAAATTACAGAATCGTAGCTACATATCTCGACTTCACTATTCGAATTTATGTTGAGGTGATAAACATGCAGTAGAAAAGTTTACTCGTTTACCTTCAAAAAAAGAAGTGTTATCTCTGCACCAGTCGCCACGTTATAAACTCTGTTATCGTGGGCACGAAGTAGAATCTACCTAAATCTTTAGTTCCATCTAGATAAGTATGAATTATGACCCAAAACTTTCACTTCATAGTTTCAAACTGACGTAATTAATGGACTTCTCATGTAACTATCATTATGAATTAGTGCTTTATTGCGTGTTTTCCTTTAGTCTCAGTTTTCGCACCTCTTCAAGCCATCGTTGTTCTGTAGAAAGAAGGAAAGAAAGAAGGAAACGTTATTTCACTCTCTAATGATAATAGCATGATGGGAATTGTTTCCCAGTTCTTTCCAATCAGCAGCGTATATTCATTCATAATATGACTGTCCACTTATTCGGCAGTATCTATTTCGAATTTCGACCTAGGAGTCTGATACTAAGAAAAGAAGTTAAGTAAAAAAGGTAAAACATTCCCGTTACATGCCTGGAGTGACCCAGAGGGTTCCAGGAAGTTAAGGTTCCCAGATTTCATGACAACGGCACAGGATGGCGGTAAGGTTGTCAGCCTTACGCACCGGCCGTTTTTTACCCCCAGGAAATGTTCCTGGTACTCATTTCTGTTAGAGGTTGAGTCTGGAGGATTTTATGTCAATGAAAAATTCCAATGAGACCAGCTAGGATCGAACCAGCGACCTTCCGATTTGTAGCACAGTACCTTAACCACTGTGCCACCGCGGTCCCCAAAGAAGTTACTTATTAAACTCAGTTTCACTGACCTGTCGGTATAATTTTCTTGAGAACCATTTTCGACCAGCAGGTATGCACTTCTTCCTAATATCATCCGGAATATAAGTCTTTGTAGTGAATACGTTCAATGTAACAAATGTATACACGATAAATCTTAATTGTAGCCTCGTGCATTTTTTGTAGAAATCACTGCAATTTATCAACCAACGAATGTACATATAATTTCACATGAAACACTTTTAAAGTATTTTAGAACACTCCGACATGTTTCCATCTTGTCAAATCATCATCAGGGAGCTTTGTTCCTTGCTAAAGTTATGTTACAGTATTCACAATTCAATTCGTATTTGCAAACGAGGTGTTGTGGCAGCATATAATGCTCCCTGATGATGATCCGACAAGATCGAAACATGTCGGAGTGTTTTAAAATGCTTTAAAAGTGTTTTATGTGAAATTATATGTACATTCGTTGGTTGATAAATTGAAGTGATTATGCACGATATTTTGTCTTTAAAAAGCTACGTAATTTTCTGAGTTAATAAAGGTCCTTGTGTTTTCATTTATACTGAGATAAATGAATATACGCTATTACGTGTAGTTTTAAGGGAGGTATAATTATGAAATATTATGTTGCGATCAGAATCACACTAGGGTTGAAACGAAAGGATGCATTTTTATTTCAGAGGAATCAATTCGCAAGTATTAGGAACAACTTCAATGAGGACAACAAAAATTACTTTCATAAAACACGCGTAGTTTCTCGCTTTATAAGAGTTAGATTTCGTTTGCTTTCAGCAGAATTACTCTCTTTCAAAAAACAGTAAATAAATTCCGCAGCTGCCTGGAGAGGCACTTGTGAGAAAGAGATGTAGCAAGTGAGGAAGCTGCGGTCAGTGCAGGCGGGGTGTTGGCGCCATAATGACCGGGTGTTGATGCTCTTTTATCTCTCCACTATGTGGTTTGTTCGATTCTATGTGCTGTTAGTGCGGTTTTATGGCTCTCCTGGATATAGCTCTCAAAGCGATCAGGGATTTGAAACGGAAGCCATCATGTAACCCGCGATTCCTCTCAAAACCTAACTTCTTCAATGAAATAGAAATGCATGAAAATGGCAGTAAGATTTAAAACTGGATAGATATCAGAGTAGGGCAATTCAAATAAAGAAGTCAGTTTCCATTTTCTTTATGAACCATGGATGTTATTCCGTTCCGTGATAGTAGAATGTGCTACCTATACACAGCTTCATTAAATGACTTAAGTAGACATTATAGTGCGGTTGGAGATTCTGAGGGAAGTGACTATGAAGTTTACAGTCCTCTGTGATGGACCGCCTAATAGATCTTTGGAAAAATAACGGGAGTTTCAGCTGTGCTCTAGTAGTCATTCTGTGAAATATGGAGCTGAATGTAGCATGGATCTTCGTTCTAATCCTTAACGGAATCCGAAAATGTATTCTATGAAACAGCTAGGCAAGGTTTTGGATTGTTCCTCATTCTATGGGTCACCTGGGGTGGTGTCGTTAGTGTACGGAATAACTAGTGAAATTGTTGAACAGTGTGTCATTGCATTGTACAACCGATCACTTTCTTTATTGTAGAAAATGGCGTTATGCGTGAACGAATAAGCATTTTTGGTTGTTCTTGGAGTATTTAGTCACAGTATTAATTGTACAGATTATATAGCGTCCAGCTACAGAACAAAGAAATTGCAAGTCGGAGACTATTAGTAGAAGAAATTCCGACATTTTTAGGTGCTACTAGTGACATCTAGGAAGGCTATCAGTCAGAAAGGCCAGTCACGGTACCTACAGCCGTACCTGAAACAGGCGTGTTATAGTCGTTGCGCTGAGGCGTTTGTTAACCATGAGGTAGACATACATGCGATAAAATGTACTGAAAAAGACTGTGCCATATATCATTCAGTTGGTCGTAAGTTTCTGATTCACGAGGAACAGTTTTGATGCTAAGGTTGACTGTGCAACTTGTGGTGGAATGAGTTGCACTAGAAAAGCCTCTTCTCCAATTAATGCGTATAATTAGCCAATTCACAAACCGAATGTACTCCATATTCGTTCCCGTGGGGATGGAAAATGGGTCAATAAGATGCCGTATTTATACATAGATAAGGTTGCAAACAGCAGCAGCAGTAATAATAATAATAATAATAATAATAGAGTGTGTGCACAACTATAACATATGCGAGGAAATAGGGGTAAAATTGGACAAAAATCACTGGTAGGAACATGTACCAAAATCAGTAGAAGCAAGTCAAGGAGGAAAGGTAGCCATATTGTGGAATCAACAAGAACAAACTGACAGAACTATCCCCAACAACAAACCAGACATTGTAACCCGTGATAATGAAAATGGGACATGTATGTTAATAGACGTAGCAATCTCAGGAGACAGAAATATGATTTAAAAAGTAGTTGAACGGATTCTAAGATATAAAGACCTTAAAATATAAATACAGCGCATGTGGAATGTAAAATCAAAGGTGATACCAGTAATAATAGAGGCGACTGGGACTCTTTCAAAGTCATTCAGAAAATACGTGGGCAACATACCAGGAAAACATGAAGTCAAGGAACTACAGAAAACAGCCATATTGGGCACTGCACACATACTTCGGAAAGTGCTAATGTAAAATTACAATAGATTCAACAATGTAAGCTAACGATTTAAGCACCATTAATAGTAACAACAGAATAACTACAACACTGTATTCCCCAGGGACACAGTTTGTCTCAGGAATATAAGTACAAATACTCTGCATAAAGGAGATGATGATGATTATGATGATGATGATGATGATGATGATAATAATAATAATAATTTAACAGGTATTTATTAACATGCAGGCCCAACAACACAAGTGGCAATTACAAAGCCAACATAATAACAATGTTATAACACAAAGACACTAAAAATATACAAAAATAAGACACTAAACAAACAAAATCAAAACACAAAATATAGCGACGGCAAAAAAAACAGCTATAAAAATTAAGTACTACAAAGAAAATCCTAAACCCTGAAAAAATTAAAGATTTATTACAGCAGGCCACAAATTAGTGCATAATCTGTTTTAATGAAGTAATGCGTTTCCTAACCGTGTAGCCATCTTTGAAAATAGATTAGCAGCCGAAACGCACTTAGCAAACGGAGAGCTTTTATATGTGACAGAAAGCAAAGAGGAATTCCTTACATTACGAGGGAGAATTCGAATGCGGATAATATAAAAAGAGACGGCCAACATTTTAATCCTGAATAAACAAAAATAAAAAATAATGGATTAGTAATAATAATAATAATATACTTGCACATATGGTAACGATCACATTATAGAAAGGATCGGAAGAAACAGCAACTGAAAGAATATATAATTGCTAATTAAATATGCGGAAGGTTAATTGCATTTCTACAGGGTCTGGCAAAGCGGTAGTTTGTATGAAGATGAATAAGGCAACGAAAGTGTTTACACAAAAGCTGAAATGGAAGGTGAGTGATGGAAATGAATCACTGATATATGGGTTAAGAATTCAGTAATAAAACTTATTCTAGAAGCAACTTAACGTAGAGTATTTAGCATTCATAAACCAAACACTGACACAGAGGTTAATTAGGAAACACAAATTAAATAACACAATCCAAGAATATATAGAATATTGGAAACAGGTTTCGGAAAAAGTAATTAATGGGTACGGTAATTACAGTCAATAACACAACAATGTATATCTAATTGATGTTTATTAGAAAATTATAAAAACTACACGTTTCGGCCAACATTGAGGTTTTTCATTCGAAAGATCTGTATGCTGTAAGAGTGTTTAAACGTATAAAGCATGCTGCCGGGTATCGATGTTGAGATCTCATCATCGAGAATTTTGAGTTAATCATGGCATATAGCCTGGGTATGGAGCCTAGTGATGTGGGCAGTGAGTAAGTTGGGGGGGGGGGTTTGCGTTGTAGGTTAGTGTAAAAGTAGATAAAGAAGGGCTTCAGTTCCATCCCAATGGGAAGAGAAACATACAATAGTCATCAGCTATATATTCAGATCGGATGTAGAATGAGATTGAAGAGTTCCAGTGGCATCGAGACCAAGAAGATGAACAGTTATACCGTAACCGAAATATCTTATGTCAATATTTAACTGGGATATTGTCTATAAGAAATGGAATGTCGTTCTGCAAATAATGTAACTGTGTCGAATGCCTTACATAGATCAGGCTCTGTAATAATAAGTACGACGTGTGTTCAATATTAACAGTCAGCAATGGGATATTTTAGTAAAAAAGTGGCTAAGAAACAGAACATAACAAATGAAAATAAAGAAGCTCAAAAATATTTTCTACAAGATAAGAGGTAAAATTTTTCCTAAGTGCCGTGCAGGCGTAAGAAAAATTGGAGGCTTCAATCCACGTCGGCGCTGTATGATCTGTAGTCTGTTTCATCTATAGGCCGCTTTATCAAAGGTAAAATTCCAAAGTTGCGCATGGAAAGGGGGGGGGGGGTAAAGGAGACCCAGGGCAGGTTTAAATACTATATAGAAGTGAAAATGTTTTGCTGCAGCCCGTACCCTAGCCACGACACTTACTGAGGTATTTCGGTCCGCCTGAAACTCCCATACACGTGTGGTATAAAATGTGCATGATTTCGTCGTGATGACAGGCGGATCAAGAGGGAAATACGTACGTCACACATATAAAAATTTATTCCTGAAATTCCTCGTATTAAACCTTCGTTGTGAAATTCCTTTATACATTTCTATCTGCTTCACTCGAAAACTGACTTTTGTGTTTCGTGGGTCTCTGGTTCCTGTCTTCTGTGGTGGTCCGAAAAAAAAACCCCAACACTAAACTACGTATACAATTCATATCATGCATTACGATATATTAAAACTTTGATAAAACCAACCAATGCACAATTCTGCAGAATGTGTATTCTTTCTGTTACTTGGTTCCTACATGTTCCGGCATTATGTATTTCTGTACGTATTGCTGCATGTTTTAATGAAATCTTGGTGTAAGCTCCAGAAATATGGCGACAGTGCCGAAACGTGTAGGAACTAATTAACAGAATAAATACAGAGATTGTAGAATTGTGCATTTGTTACCAAAGTTTTAACATGGCACTACGTACTCTGTAAGCTTGACAGTAAGCATGTTAGACAACTCTCTAGAACAGACACACAAGTATTGTGGTAGAGTGTTTAGATTAGATTCGAAATTTCACTGTGGAAATGAAGGTTTCGCTGTAATACTGAGAAGGTAAAGTGATCCCGTTACAGGTCTGGTGTGGCCCAAAGGGTGGGTAGAGGTATAGCTCTACTCTTCCATGACCGCGGCACTAGAAAGGGGTAAGTGGTCAGCAGCACCTCCCGGCCGCACTTTAAGCCCGGGAAAGATCCGCTACCAATTTTACAGGAGGCTGGGTGGGCTCCAGGGCCGGTGTGGATGGGCGGAAAATCTCGTCCCTACCGGGATTTTTTTAAACATTTATTGTACTCTCAATCATATACATAGGGCTTTACATCACTTGTGCCTCGTGTTTTGGTAGTGCGTTTCCCATACCATGTCTTCTAGCATTCACACTTGCACAGCCTCACTCCAGTGGTGTGGGGGGGTTCCCCTCCCCTCACAGTGTCCCATCCTGACAGCGGTTTGCTCCTTCCTTGGGTTCCCTCCTAGATCGTGGGCACTATTTAGATTATCGATAGGTAGATACCTACATGCTTCATCCGGCTGGTCGCCCGGTATGACTTCCATCTCGCGCGGCGCAAGAAATCAATATAGTCGAGCAGTGATAAGTGTCGTTGCTGCTGCATGAGTACTTAAAGAAATGTGTTAGTAACCACAATATCGCTTTACGTCGATGTGGCGGGCAGAATTGGAAATGGGGCCGTAAACACCAGTCCGCGGGAATGCGGCGCGGGTCCGTTCGAAGCAACTGCACAATTCTTTCCCTTGTCCACAACCAGACGGCCGTTCCTTCGTTGCATTCTGTCAGCCGGTGTACGAGGGTGTCTCGCCTTCCACAATGTCTGCAGCGATCCGATTCTACGAGCTCGATGGCGTACAGGCGCTCATTTGTCAGTACTATATCATGCAACACGATGTACCACATGGATGCAATTTCCTCCGATACCCAATCCGTATGTAGGTTTTTCCACACCTGCAACCATTGTGTGTCCAGATGTAGTTGCTTTATCCTCATTTGTCGGGATTCTCTTGGTGCTGCCTCCATTGTATGTAGAGTATTGTAGACGCGCAGTTTGAATGTCCGAAGCGTTTCCTGATTCCCGGGGGGAGCTATGTAGGCCAAGTCCAGCGCATATTGATATAGATACTCTAACGTCATCGGTATCCGTCCTATGTGAGGGGGGGGGGTCGCCCTGAGTCAATCCAGGTTCCACTCCCGGAGCCATGTCGCTGTTGCGGAGCTCTTCTTCTTGTTTTGTGCCCACATTCGGCCGATCAGGGGAGCTCTACACTTCGCCTCAATGTCAATTTAGCCCCAGCCTCCTTTTCTCCTCGGCTTCTGTAGAGACGATATTGGTACCCGAAAAGTTGCTCCTTTCCATATGTACCACGCGACAGCAGTCGTCAATTGTTGGGTACACGTCGTGGGTGCCGGGAACACCTGGGTCGTATGCCATATTTTCGCTAGGAGGTACGCTTGCACGTAACGAATACGTTGTGAGAGGCTTAAGTGCCGCTCGTATGCATCCCTTGCATGGGCTCTCACCTTGCCTGTTACGTTCGCCCAGCTCTTGTTCATTAAGTGCTTGATGGTACGCGCGAATTTCATGCCTAGAATCTTTATTTTAGCGTAGTATGGTATGTTCAGCTATCCGTGGATGAACTCCATCCTCCCACCGCCAGTGCCTTCGATTTCCGTGTGTTCAGGCGAGCTCCCGTTGCTTTTTCTTAGCATTGTATCGCGTCATTTATGACAGGTATGTCATTCAGCGTCGTTATAAAGATGATGATATCGTCAGCTTAAGCCACGACCACTGTCTTGCGGGCACGCTTTCCAATCCGGATTTCCGGTATTTACTGGTCCAAAATGCGTAGCAGCAGGTCCACACATAAGGCAAAGAGCAGCATGCTCATGGGGGATCCCTGTCTAACTGAGCTGTGAATCGGGAATGGCCCAGATACGTGGCCGTTAATTTGGATTGAAGATGCGGCTTCCTCATAAATGCTCTTGATTCGTTCCTCAAAGCAGTTATTAAATCGATAGCTTCGCAAAATGTTGAAAAGATACTGGTGGAAAATTCTATCAAAAGCCTCCTGAAAGTCTAAAGAAAGGACGAACAGTTTCACGCGCGTCAACTCGGTCTGTGCAATAGACCCACGCAAGGTCGCCATAGCCTCAATGATGGTCCTCCCCGGTACCCCGCAGAATTAGCACGGATTTAATACCCTTCCATCATGGGTGCAATAGGTAGGTGATGATTCGGGCCATTACTTTGTAATCCGTATTAACCTTTTGGCGCCGGAATTGTGTTCTTAATTTTAGCACACCCTGTATATAAAATGTGAATAATACAGGAACCAAATAGTTAGAATTATGAAAGAAGCTGCATTTTGAAGAGAAAAAACTGAGAGTATACACCATATTTAAAATATTCGGTACCTATATTCGTTGAATAAATATATAAAATGCAACTTTAGAGGTTAGCGGTGCGGTACGACCACTATAGTTGACATTAGGCGTCGAAAGGTTAAATAGGGTAATGGGCCGAAAGTCAGCCGGCGTGGTCGGGTCACTTGACTTGGGCAGGCACACGATCACTCCATGCTTCCGGTGCGCGGACACTTTTCTCACCATGAATATCTAGTTCATCATAGCAACAATATCATCTTTGATCGTTGCCCAGTTCTCTGGTAGAATTCTAACCCAATACTATCACTCCCTGGGGCCTTATTCTTCCTTCCTTTTCTCATGGCGATGTATACTTCCTACAGTGAAATGGGCTGTTCCAACAGATCTCTCCAAGCCGTCGGTAACGCACGCTGCCCTGCTTCGGCCATATACGCGACACACTCTTCATCCACCGCGATTGCTTAATATTTACCTTGCAGGAAGGTCGTATATGTTCGTGTTATGCCTTTAATTGTCTGTTGGGTGTCCCACACGCGTCCTGTATACTTCGGATCATTCTGGCATCCTGTCTTTTTCGCATCTGAAGAATGTGAAAGAGCGCTTGTCATTCTTCCACTAACCGGTTCGGATCGTCACTGTCCGGCATTACTCGCTGCAATTTGTCTCCGTGTAGGCTAGTTATCTTAGCTTTCAGACGGTTGAGTATTGTCATCTTCTGTCCTTGTGGGTAAATGTTTCTCAGAACGTCATAAATGCACCCGTAGAGGAAGTTATCCATCTTTACGAAGTCCCGCCGACGTTTGGACCCTTCCTGAATACAAAAAAAAGTCTTTTTTTATACCTTCCCCACCACATGGGCCAATCGGGGTAGTACCTTCTCTGCTGCCTCCAAACCGCCTACTTCTGACCCAACTCTCTTTAAAAGCCTCCTCGCTTAGAATGAAAGTGCTCATTTTCCATAATCCCTTGCCCCGTGGCACGAAGGGGACATCTACGTAGAGCCGAATTACCACTGATAGATGGTTGATGAAAGCTACTGCCACAGTCTCCACACTTATCTTCTTGTCACTCAGCAGTTTCGATGTGTATATCCGATCAATCCCATCGGGGAGTAGTGCGTGAAAACAGTCCTTAAGGGGTTAGCAAGCCACATGTCGTGTAGATCAAAACCACGAACTAGTCCGTCGAGCGCCTTACTATTGCTGAAGTGCCCAGTGCTGTCTGTCTGATTAAGTACACAGTTAAAGTCTCCTCCGATGATCATTTGGATGGGGAGGCCCTCAGCAAGTAGGGGAGTTCATTGTTGTAGAAACGACCTCTCTCCTGTCGCTTGGCTGTTCCTGACGGAGTATAAACGTTCGCCATACATATGCCTCCATATTCTGCCTCTATTCCTCGTCCCGACGGTAGCCTTGTGATGTTTGTGATCGTTATCTCGTTCCTCGTCACCATGGCGGTGCCCCGCCCTCTCGTCCCCACACTGGTGTAGGTCTTATAACTGCGCAGGGTGTCGATTGTGGAGTGTGCGACTTCCTGAAGGAAAAGAAGGCCTATCTCTTCTCGACGGAGGAAGTCCTCTAACATTCCTACCTTCGTTCTCGAAGCCAATCCGTATATTTTAATTTCACAATCTTGAACACGTCCATCCCACCTATTTGAGTTTGATCGCTTGTGTAGTTACTTACTTGGAGAGTGCGTTTCTCGTCCTGCTACGTTTACGCACGTGCGACCGTTCCACGATACTCTCTATTATAATTTTTTTTTATTCTTTTGGGACTGCTCGATGGGGTCGCAGTCCTTACCTCCTCTACTTGTTGAGTGTGATCCTCCACCACTCCCCCACTTCTGATTTCCTGCTTCCCTATCCCTCGTTCTTCTTCCTCCTGCGCCTGTGTTGTGGTACTCACGTCTTCGTTTGGTAGGCAGTAGGGATTGGCACTCAACCGTTGCGTTTGTATCTCATAATATCTCCCCTCCGCAATCCATTGAGTCCTCTACGCCCGGTGTCCCCTCAACGCACGGTGCCTTCGCAACATTCCGGACGTCGCATCCGCCTACCGCACCCCGTTCCGGTTCTTCGATCTATTCCGTCGCTACACCAGTCGAATGCGTGTTGTCCTCTTGCATTGCATCCCCATCTTCTGCTTGGCGCTCCTCGCCGTAGCCCGTTTGTATACTCTGGTGGTCCGCCTCCACCTCCTTCGCCCCTTCATCAGACCTCGGACTCCTAGTTCCACTTACCACAATGTTGACCCATGATACTGTGGGCTCCTTGGTCGTTGCAACCCCCACTCTTCGCCTCTTGGGGCAAACCTGATTGAAATGTTCTGTTTCACCGCGCCATAGCAGGCCGTGGGCTGCCCTTCATAAGATAGTAACCCTCTATGTACCGCTATCATCATATGGGACGGAATATGCTTCGTTAAGGTAATCACTACGATTCTGACACCGTTAAAAACCTTATAACGATAGGACTTAAACGCACTCCCTCGCTGCATCTCCTTTATCTCAAAATATTGGGAGAAGGCGAAACGTACTGCCTCATCTGGTGTTTCAGGGGGAAGATTTCCTAACCTCACACGCATCGTGCTCATTCCAGCCATTTCGATCTTCACTTGCGATATTTACCCATTGTCGTGTTTGTATTCGGACTGGCCGCTAGTTGAATGGAGTAACTCCTGCAGGTACTAGAAATCGGTGAATTTGAAGTACACTTGGCGGCGCGTCCTGTCTACCTGTACCATGGTCACTACATTTTGCGGCACGTGCAATTGTTCGAAAATTCATTCATAGATATCAAGAGCTGAAATTCGGGGGCTTTTAGGGTCAAAAGAACAGACCACAGTGTTCTGTCGTTCACTCATAATTCCCTTGTTCCTACTTCGCTTCTCTGCACTCACACTAACAGTATGGTAAACCACACTAAGCAAGTCACTCCCTTTCACTAGCTGCACGCTGGCTGGCACTGCTTCACTGCACTCAACGACTGCAAGCAGACTGGATTCGATCACGGACCGTCCAGGCCGTAGTCAGTCGCTATACCGATTGAGCCACCCAGCCCACGTAATACTGAGAAGAGAACTAAGAAATTTCCGGCGAAGAATAGGTGCATCCTTCTACATTAATGAAGAAACAGGAACAATGGACTACAAGTCATCCATCCACTATAATATGCAGTTTTAGGCAAATCTTCAGGGCAGCCTGTATCAGTTCTTAAGTTCTTTACGCGCTTTTTAATCCACTGTCTCTACGTCAAGTACCTTAAGTGTCTTCATATGGCCTATAATTTGTACATGGAAGGTCATAAAATTTCGATACTTCACACTGCAGTATGAAGATAAATAAATATTTAAACAGCAGCACGAAGCGCAGTGAAGTTTCAGAGATCCCGGGTGCTGCTTTAAAGTTTGGGCCCTCCTACAGGGTCGTACCTCACACCCTCACAATCCTCCTTCCAACCCACAGCCAAGCCCAAACACGTTACAAGCGCTAACACATTCCTTATCAATTATTTAAACTGCAAAAACCTTTCTTATGTGCTTAATTATTAATTGCGGTACGTGACGCAACGTTAGTACAGCAAGATATGACAAATGGACACAGAAAACCCAAGAATACGGAGATCTAAAATTTGAAGTAAAAATGAGCTACAAATTTAATACATGCAGATGTATTGAGGGAAAATGTGCCTCCATAAATTTAGGGTCCGAAGGCGGTAGGCAAATGCCCAGGGTCACGGTAGGCAATGCTTCAACACAAATTTATTGCAGTTTAGATAAAGTAATGTCATATTTGTTTCCTCCATCTCATTTCAAATAGGCTTGTATTCACCATTTTTAAAGTGTATACTCCATCCGTATTTAACGTTCCAAATTCCAACAGAACGAAAGGTTTGTACACGTACATTATGATAATATTGCAGAGGACTGATTATTTCAGACGCAGTTTAATTAATGTAGATTCTTCGGTTTTCCCGGACACAATTAAAATTGCCCCTTAACTTTACCATGTATTCTAATTACAGTCAATAACTATCCACAATGCGAACAAAATATTTTTCCGCCTCCTTTTCCTGTCTCAACATAATAATCACCATAATTAACTACAGTTTTTTAATTAATTATACCGTATTTCACACAACACACACACACACAGTGCTTATAATAATTTTTCATCTTGTCATTACACACTGAACACTCATTTTAATGCTTGAAAGCAAAACGTTGGGCTAACAACAAGGGTAGCCAGTTAACGGGCGTCATCATCTCTTATTAATGGGAACGCTCAGGTTCAACCCGTTAACACTCCTGTCATTCAAGTGCGCACCCGGTACTTCTAATTCAGTCACTCGAGTTCTCTTTTCGAACAAGTTATAAATTAAGTGATGAAGAAATTTCAACCTATTTTATCGCACGTTTTAAAAGCGGTTAATTGAAATTCGAGCAACTTTTTATATAAAAACGTACTGCCTATGCCACAACAAATGTACTGTCTCTATTGAAGGTACAAACCAATCAGTGTTGGGTAAGACAATAACTGGTTTGTACTAAAAACCAAACTATATATAAATACTCTACGCACGTAAAATTCTGAGCTTCTGAATGTTAACGCAGGTGGTTTCGATAACTTGCCACTGTGTCGGAAGGTCGCGGGTCCGATTCCCGATGGTGTCATTGGATTTTTTTTATTGACATAATCCTTCCGAGGTCGACTGAGCCTCTAACAGAAGAGCGTACCAGGAATATTTCCTTGGGAGTAAAGGCGGCCGTTGCGTAGTGATGACATTACAACTTTCATGTGCCAATTTTCTTGAAATTTGGAAACCTCAGCCTGCTGGAACCCTCAGGATCTGTCCAAATTTTCAAAGGTACTGTTTATCTTTTACTGTGACATAAGGATCTGAACATATCAAACAACTGTCATCACTGCAACAGAATGTAGACAAACTGAGATGATATAACGAAGTTTCATACCACATCGCCAAATTTCACGGCGCTACCAACATTCTGTTGAGGTGAAATGTTGTATAATCTATGTTAGTTTCCTCCATAAATATACATCTAAAAACTATACCTACAATAATCACTCGTTTAATCATTATTTCATTCAGACTGCGATATATTTGTGCCTTCGGCAATTAAAACTGTATTTTACGTCCTTAAAATTAATGACTTTCAGTTTCTAACACCAGAAGCCTCCGCATTCGCTGGTACTGAGACGCAGAAACAGAGTACTGCATTTATACAAAACGGGGGATTGTGTCGGCGGGTTTAAACAGAAGGCAATGCAGGTCAAGTAATAGCTAAAGCAAGAGTAAGGAAGTAGAACTGCTCGTGGATTACTTTAAATAAGATCCCGAATTTTCCCCCCAAAAGATTACGAAGTGTGGCACTATGACTCGCCTACACTACTTCACATCTATTTACGCATGGCACTGAATACGGATAGTATGATTTCGCAAATTCAGAGGAAGCCAACCGAATATAATAAAATGAGAATAAAGACAAATTAAGGCTAATTTACGTCCTCATTACAATTCCTTGTTTGTGGGTTGACAGTTGTGTCCAGTACCGTTAAAAGTAACAAGTGCTCAAATCAGACGATACACATCCTTCAGTCACCGAACCCAGTGGCTGTGCGGTCTAAGGCGTGGGTCTAGGGCCTCTCGATTACTTAGACTGCGTGTTTGAATCTCACCAAGGTCATGGATGTCTGTCTATTGTGAGTCTTGTGTGGTGTGTTGTAGATGTATCTACGTCGCGCTGGTCAATCGTCCAGAGGAGTCCCCTCGAGTGTCGTGTGTTTTAACTGAGTGTAATCGTCCAGCCTCGATAATGAAAAGACTCTGGCCGACTGGACACTACATGTTGCCTGACACCATCCTGTCAGCTTACGCAGTACGGATCCTTGTAAACCGAGATACGGAGTGACAGAATGTTGACTTGTCTTCATAGTTGAATAGAAACGTGTGAATTTGGCCGGTCACGGGTACGAACTGAAAATATTTTGTAGGGAATAATAAGGCATGTTTATGAGATATCATGACACGTAATTCCTCATCTGCTTACTTTCCTTAAAAATTCTATATCCTCTGGGTAAAGCAGTTCATATTTACGAAACAAGAACTTAATATGTTTGCAGAAGAGGGAAGTGTCCTTGTATGCAGCCTGTTTCGCTGCGTGTGACGTCAAAATGTCGCCAGCCAGGAAAACGGTGCAATAACTCGCACGGATGGAGTGTGGTGTAGCCCGTCTGTAGAACAGGACCGATAGTTGCAACAGTGTGCTGTTTGCCCTGTAGGGCCCAGTGCCATCCTGCCTGTCGGATCGTGCCGACACCCAAAAAATGAGATCTTGTCCTTTGTATAGTACCGCTAGCTTTGTGTTCGGTCCTGTAATGTCATGCCCCTAGCGAAACAAGCAAGTCGGCCCTACACTTTTGTCACCGTATTCATCTCAACAGAGTGTGGAGATAGAATTTATATAAAATAACGGTGCACTGAAAAAACTGTACCCTTAAAATTCGACAAACTTAACACGCTCAGTTTGCATTCAGTCGTATTGCCTTTTTCTCGTAACGTTGAAATAACCAACTGTAGCAATATAGAGGACAGTAAATGTATGCAATAGGGAAGAGATTCCGAGTTCTATTCGGAACTCCATATCAGAACTGCGTCCCGTCTTCCGCAGATTTTGGTGAGTTGTTACGCCATAAGACCATAAAACCAGTTCTAAGTGTTATAGAATTCTGCCATTTCTTAAGCATTAAAAAGCCTATGTGTTTTCTCATGACCAGCTGGAATTGAAACGCATTATGTCAAACGTTGCCCATTTATTGCTTGAAATGGCCGAGATAATGGAGTTAGAACATCCATAATAATATCCCACTGCGGTTAAGTTGAAACCGTAGCCCATAAACGCTCTAACTGTTATACAATTCCCGTTTGGCCAATGTTATAATTTGATAACCGTCGGATGTAAATAAACAGATGTTAAGACCCCAATAAAATTTTAACCACCGTACGTGTTGGCAGAAAATTGCAACAGCTGTAACGCCCCTGTCACCACAAAGAATAACATCATATACCAAGCCTGGGGCATGTAGTGTTATGTAGTGTTATGTAGTGTTATGTCCACTCAGCCAGACACAACACTAACTGCGCCCTTCTTTCTTTTTCGTTTTTCTCATTGTGTCATGAAAGTTTATTAAACGCGTTTCTTTGTGGTAGGATGATTCTCTCTCTTGCCTGAACGTCAAATGGATATAATTAAATGGAAGAGCCCTTTACTTGTTTACCCTGCAAACCATCTACACATAAAAACAGAACAAAACAACACAAACATATCACTTATGCCTCGAATGTATTTCCCAGAAACTCCACTTTATTTCGTGCAGGGTTCCCATGGAAACGTCACAACTACGGAAATGTACAGTGCGTTGGGCAGCATGTCTGTTGGTTACAAAGCAAATTCATGTCCATGGTAACTCATCCATTATGGTACTAATTTACCTCTTTATAGCCTATTTTACGGTGTTTTAATTATCTCAAAACTAGTGTTGAATAGCAGTATGGGTGGACAATAAATAGAGAATGATTTGAAAGAAAGCGTACTGGCCTAAAATAGGTGATATAAGGCCTGAAACTGCTGGAAGGGACTGAAGGGAAACATGAAATTCCGGGTCAGGAGATCGATTACCCTCACTGTCGTATCTGCTACTTTTACACGGTAACTGCAGTAGCCATAACATAAATTTTTAATTAAAACCCACATATTTTATCAGCGCTACTGAATTTTCTTCGTCTAGCATTTCGTATGGAAAATTAATCTTAGGGAAACTGCCTCTGTCTCCTTCCTCAAAGGTCGGGAGGTTAAAAGATGGAGAGGAATCGACTAAGTTGTGTACAGTACAAAAAAATGATTTCTAACCCTACTTCGGTGATCTCCCATGTTTTACAAAACAAAGTACAGTAGAGTCTCGTTTTGCGACGGTTCGTTTTACGACGATTCACTTTTACGACCCTTGTCAAGTCGGACCGAGCACTCCCGACTTGTGGTGCATCACTGTCGCAACTCAAGCGTCCTTCCTCTTCTTATTGCTCTTCTAGCTCTTTTCCGGTGTGCACGTGTTTTTCTTTTTCCATTTTAGTGCAGTTCTTCTATGTTTATTGTGATTTTTCCACACATGACGTCCACCAAAGAGACAGAAGAGAAGACAAAATCAAAACAGTTGACGTTACATCCTTTCTTGATGTCTTCTGAACCACGGCCTGGACCTTCTTCAACAAAATTAAAAGTTATTTCACTGATAGTTTTCAATTATCTGTGTTTTTTCTATATACCTAATTCATTAAATTAAAACTGTACATCTTAATGTAAAGAAATATTGTAAGTTATGAAATTATTGGACTAATTTGTTTGGCCCATGAACCTATCTCAATTTAAACCATTTAAATAGTGCTCGTTTTACGACGATTCAATTTACAACCAAATATTCGAGAACGTAACCCCCTCGTAAAACGAGACCCTACTGTATAAGGGCTACATTACATATAATTACTAACGTGTATACCCTAAAATATCAACTTTAAATCATTCACAAAAAGAATGCCAGTTTCTGAACTACGCTATAAATCTCTCATTATCTGCAGTGGAGTTCATAGACTGAAATTTTCTCCCAACTGGAAACTAGTGAGGTGTGAATAAAGCAATACTTATAATACAGACAAAATCACTCCATAGGTATTGGTATTAACGTTTCCACACAGCAATCTAGTGTTTTTAAAAACTAAATATTTGTTTATTTGTGTTGAATGAATCTCGTTACCAACCAATGGTGGTCACTGACCATTTCTCAGAATATACAGTACACTCAAAAATAAAACATTAGCAGCGGCAGTGACAAGAACGTTTGTTAATGTTACACAAACCGAGAAAAATACACTACGTTTCGGAAGCAAACTACTTCCTTCTTCAGGAACCTAAAGAAGAAAGCAGTTTGCTTCCAAAACGCAGAGTGTTTATTTAATATATTATGGCAATTGAAAATTTATTGTAAATGATACTGATATTACTCATGTACCATGTTATAAATTAAAATAATTTCCTTTTTATTAAATAAAAATAACAGTTAGTATGCTTACAATAGCAAAATAAATACTGATACAACAGTCAAAATAATTTAAATCCTGTATCTATAACACAAGGAAAACACAAAGAAGACCATAACCCTCTAATTTCAACAGAACACCAGACAAACACAATCAAGACTGACCATGAAGTTAAGAAATCAGAGTATGGATTGTCGAATTTTCATTACTTTCAGGTGTCCTATACAACGAAAAATAAGTCTGACAGTAAGTACATGTCTATTGGCACTTCAAGGGACTAATTATCATCTAGCAGAAGCCGTTCTCAATCAGGAAGAGTGAATATGTTTGTAGTATACTATATTGTACGATCTTAACATCACTGTCTCATTTAGCCACAAAAAATATCAGAGTACTGCATTAAGTTTCGATATATTTTTTCCAACATGGGTGCTATCAAAATAATATTAAATAGTCACTCTAGCACGAATGTGGCTTTATTTAAAAGCTACACGTTTCGGTCTCAATATAAATCAACATCAGGTTACAAAATGTACAGTAATTAAAAGGTAGGTTAAGTTTGAAACATACAAAACATCACGTTATATATGGGATCCCACAGTTTTACAATATTGTTGTTTTACAATAAAAATGCAAAATTATGTATGGTCGATGGTAACTGTACCGTAATACTGGGAATATAATATTGATATTCTTTCTGTATTAGCTTCTACAAGCAAAAGGGTGAAGTATAAATATTAAAATATATGCTGTCCCAGGTGTTGGTTGTAAAGATTTAGATTGGTTAATTTATGGTATACGTCACGCCAACTTAGAAAAGTATACAAAAAATGTTGCATTTTTTAGTTGTTCCTGTTACACGTGTTTTGTTAGTTGACCAAGTTTTACCAATATTCATTAATCTTACAAGTATACTTCATAAGATCCTGAGTGAATACTTTGAAGGAAGATTGGTCTTCAAAGTCGTACTACTGCGCTCTCGGCCCTATACACTTGTAATAATTACACCTGACAACATACGAGTCTTACATCTCGAACTAATTTAAAGTTTTCATCCTGAGGATAAAATGGAACAGGATTGATCGGACGGTGTGTTCTGGAGTTTACTGCGAACGGTCGCTTCTCTGTGGGTTATTTATCGACTCTGTCAGTGTGAATATGATAAATAACGACGAACGATTACGTGATCGATGAAAGATGAATTGGAAATTACTTAGAAAATCGACTGCGACTTATTCGAGGCATCATCACGCCATTCCTGTGGAGGGACTGGAAATCTACGAAAAAAAATTGCTGATATTTCAGCCGAAACTACAACCAGGCACCTCCAAAATTTAAATGCACAATCCTTCCACTCCGCTAACACAAGTGTTGTGACGGGTCCTAGCGATTCCATATCGAAAAGAACTTTCTTAAATATTCCTGCAGGCAAGCTCCTGTAGTGACTACCAAATCACACAATAAACAGGCCTGTATGGAGAATAATATATATTGTTGTGGAAGTTTTGAATCCTTTCAAAACAATTCCTGAACCCACTGTTTGTTTTACGACATTTTACGTCTATTAATTTCGGAAATTGAGATATTTTTTTTGAAAATGACAAGTCATAAATGACCATATACATACGTTAAATCTCTTATTTAAGACGTTAATATAGCTACGTGTGGGTCCGGTAGCTCAGTCAGTATAGCCACTGACTATGGGCTGGACTGTCCGGGATCGAAACCCGACGGGGACGAGATTTTCCGCCCTTCCACACCGGCCCCGGGGCCCACCCAGCCTCCTGTAAAATGGGTACCAAGTCTTTCCCGGAGGTAAAGTGCGCCCGGGGCTTGCTGCTGACCACTCACCCCCTTCTAGTGCCGCAGTCATGGAAGAGTAGAGCTATACCTCTACCCACCCTCTGAGCCACACCGGGCCTGTAACGGGATCAATTTACCTTTTTTTTTGCTGTAGTTAACTACAATCTTAAATTTAAGATACAGACAGCACACCGATTTTGGATCTGATGTAGTTCAAGATTTTAATAAATATATCTTAGAATGTGTAAACTAAGGACAACAGAACACAACAGTTTGCCGGTATAGCGACTTGCTAAGGGCTGGACGGTCCGGGGATCGAGTCCCGATGGGGGCGATATTTTCCGCACTTGTCCAGACCGGCCCTGGGACCCACCCAGCCTCCTATACAATGGGTATCGGGTCTTTTTCAGGGATGAAGCGGCCGGGCGTGGCGTTGACCACCCACATCATCTAGCGCCGAAGTTAAAAAAGAGTAGAGCTATAGTTTACCTCTACTCTCCTCTGGGCCTTCGGGGACTGTTGTAGGATGAACTTTACCTTTACCTTTACCTTTTAGAATACAGTACCCACTGAAAAAAGCAATAAGAAAGCATACTATACATTTTTGTGCAGCAGAGACGTTATGTAAATTTTATTATAAGCAACAACTTCTCACTAAGCAGAGAGGATCTTTGAAAGCAAGCGATCTGTCGAGACTCACTTAACCACTTAACCACCAGTTTAACAACAAACATTTCAGTTCGTTCAGTGATACTATAAAGACCATTCGATAAGTAAATTTATTGTCATCATCCTGCGCAATTAACCGGCACATCTTGAAGACCTGCCGATAGTGGAGGCAGTTCTCCACTCATTCATAATAACTGTATTCGAATGAGAATTGTGACCAGGTGCAGTATGCGACCGCTTTACTGTCGGATAGACAGCCCACGGTAGCTATCGGATAGTTTGCTGTCTGCTCTGTCAACACTCCCCGAATAAGGCGACGTAAGGATCCTGCTGCTTCTCGTCGCCCACCCAGCATCCTAATCACTATACTAACCGAATTCGACCAGCTCTGAAATTGTTATATAGATGCAGGTAAGGGATGGGATATTATTAAGATCCCAGGCAAAAAAAGAATTAATATTTCTTCTAAGCATGTAGATAAAAACGATCGGGGTCTTTCTTGTAAATAACTTTATAGGACATTTAATTTTAATCCAGCATAAAAAGCAAATATTTAGAAAATAATTTTACACTTATCACACGGTAATCTAATTTGAGATGCGATGAAGAAATATTAATTTAACCTCGGGCCTCTTTTAAGATTTCAGCTTAACTCCTGTTCCATTTTGCACCAAACACTGGTTTACTCCGTACACAGCAATTCTTTTTGCATTTACTATATCTATGTGCTGAAAGCAGAAGCCACCAAACCAGCCAGCCATTGTGAGAAAGAAAACAGCACCAACTACTAATGTAAATACAGTTTCTGACACTCAGCTCATAAAGTCCTTAAACATTACAGTTTTAAACATCTAGTAAAAAGTTCTTTGTTTCAGTTCATTGCAGCATTCCAAGTTTCTTTACTGTCAAAAGCATTGAAGTCTGCTGTTATAAAGCTAATGGATGCCGTCAACTGGTTGAGACAGAAACCAAGGCTTTTAGTGTACAAAGCTTACTTCAAATTAGGGTAGTGGCAATCCAATAATTAAACTCAGAAGAGAGTATGGGTAGTTACAGAGAGAAGAACCAAAATGTGTTTTGCTGCTAATGTTGGGACGGAACGGAGATGGCAATCATCACCATGGGTCAGTACAGGGCGTTCAAAAATTGCATTCTTTAAAATTTTAAAATCGTTAATGCTGTGCATATGTTCTACACCATCATTTTATTTACCAACCGTCGTGCACTACACTGTGTTTCTGCACTTTAATGTTAGTTCTTGCTACTACGTGTTTCGGTGTTTATTAACACAATCTTCAGGGAACTTCAATTTATCTACAATGTATTTGGATTGAAGCTACCTGAAGTTGGTGATAATAATGTGCACTTGTATTTACTGTGCCTTGTATTGTTTGTACTCTGTTTTTGTATTGTTTCGTTTATGTATATTTATTGTTATTTGTTTTGTCTGTACTAGTGAAAGGACTACTGTCACCGAGTGACAACTCAATTGCAGTAATATTAATAATAATAATAACTCCGAAACGCGCAGAAGCAATAACTAACAAGTGAGTGAAGAAACTCATTGTAGTGCACGAGGGTTGATACGTAAAACGATAATAGATTCTGTACTGTTGAAAATAGGCCTTGTCATACGTCACGCCAAGTAGACTTGTATATAATTACTTACACCTCGAAAGATCATATAGTTCCTTCATCTTTAGGGTCAAAGTTTCGAGGCACTGACAGCCATCGACAGGCTTCATCTTCTGGAAAAACGTCAAATTTCGCACCCTTCAATGTTGCATTCCTTCTTCAGTGACGGGTGTAAATGTGCTTTAACTTGTATCCATCTTACATATTTAATAACTTGTATCTAACTTTACCAATACTAAGTCAGTTTTCTCCAAGAAATGGTCAATTTCCTGAGCATTACAGCCACAGGCAATAAAACAGAATGTTCTACTAAAGGGACAATTTGGATTTTTCAATCGATATGAAAAATCTTAGAGAATAATATTTGGTTGTGCATAGCAACTTTGATAAACTTATGTCTAGCTAGTCAGTAGAGCGACTAGCTCTATGGGTTGGAAATTTCGGGTTCGAATCCCGTTAGAGGTAAGAGATTTTATTTTCTCCATAATCTCAAGACCGGCTCTAATGTTCATCCAGGCTCATATTCAATGGATATCGCGGTTCTTTCCCGAGGTAAAGTGGTCGAAGCATGCAGCTGACCACTCACCACTCACTTCCACACAACGCTGAGGTTAAGAATAACAGGAACTATAAATTTACTCCACCCTTCTACACCTTTATGGAGTGTACAAAGGCAACATTTACTTTTTTGCAGTTAGGTACTGTCATGTTCTTATAAACAATTTATAGGGTGTTCCTTTCAAGGTTAACGGACATTTCGCAGGTGAAGAAGTCCGGTTGTTAAAGGAGGAGAGAATGTTCATCACCGTTAAGAATATGGTCTTCTGTAACGTGACGCCGATAATTTGTTAGGTACAGAAACATTCTGGAGAAATCTGCTGCCTTTCTCTCTACTGACCACTCTCTTCCAAAACACCGTTACCACTCTGACAAACTACACGGCGTCACAACGCAGAAGTCAATAACTTCACAGTCACTACGTTGAACACCTCCCTGCCACTGTCATCGTCGTGTTGTATGCGACTAGTGCTCTCTGCCCTGTGTCCTGTACCGAGGAACTTGACTCCAAACCCACTAAGAAGTCCTCCTTAAACAAGACCGTTAATGTATTATGACGTAACAATGAGGCGCTATCGTGGAACCACTGCTGCAGCGGAAAAGCAATAAGTATTACATATTCTGAGTGTGTATTTGTAGCCTAAGTTATCCAGCATGCAATGCGCATACGCCATATTGTCACTGACGTCTGCCCGGCTCTACAATATTTTTCCATTTTTTCTCATAAAAAGAACGAATTTCGAAAAAGAAAACTTTTTTGAACATAAAATGTCTATATTAATTTTCACTACAAATTTGTTCGAAATATTTCTCATTCTGAGAAGAATTAAGAGGGACAGAATTAAAAAAGTCAATCAGTCTTCATGTAAAGTAGCCGTTATTCTTGTCAGATATTAATGGAACTTCCATTTTTTCGACAGACTTTCGAAAAATATTCAAATATCAAATGTAAAGAAAATCCTTGTAGTGGGAGCCGAGCTGTTCCATGCGGAGAGACGGACGGACGAACGAACGGACGGACAGACAGAAACGACGAAGCTAATAGTCGCTTTCCACCATGTATAAAACGCGCTTAAACAGGAAAGCTGACCTCGTAGAGGTCATGAACGTTGGTAGGGGGCATGGAGGTACAGCTCCACTCATACGTCACTTCATCTCCAGATGGAGTTGAGTGTTCGGCCTCATTTCCGGCCGCTTTTCCACCAGAGAGAAAAAGCTTCTGTACTCATGCTCTAGGCACTGGGTGGGCTTGACAGCCCATCTAGATATCGTGAGGCATAGCGAATTATCAAGGCTCTGCCGGGATTTGAACCGCGAAACATCCAGCCGATAACCCAATTACTATACCAACTACGCTATTCCGATTCCCTATGCTCTTTTAAGATCCAATTTATATACGTTCTACTTTAGCACCGAATAACGTATTATATGAATTCTCATTTCAACCATAAGTGCTAAATGTCTTGCCAATTTCATTTCTCCTCTGCAGTCAGCATGAATTATTAAACGAAGAGGAAAAGCAGTAAAGCTTCAGAGTACTCATCTGTCTTCAATCATCCGTCACTTCATGTTTCTGGGATACCAAAATTTTGTTCTATCTCGCCATAAAACGTCTATCCAAGGCACCTAGGCTAGCATCATTTCTTGTCACGCCAGAACTTCGTCACCAGTACCCTTAAAGGGTAGGGAAAAAGAAGAGCTAAAGGGTCGTGGTCATGAATTGGATCTGTATATGTCAATTTAAATACATAAATTTGCCCTCTACAAAGTTTCCCATCTTTTGTCGGTAGAAGTTTCTTCTTTCCTTCTGTCTACTGCAGCTAAAGTCACATTATATTATTGCGTGGTCGCCAAGTGCGAATCTTATATTTCGCAAAATATTTCTTATCGAAAGTTGTATACTTTTTGAAAGTCTGCCATCCAACAATACTCGAGAATCCCGTTTTACTAGATGAATCTGTCGTACATTCCAAAAAAATATGGCATGGCTCTAAGGGATTTACTCAGCATAAATACAGGGTTATTCAAAATGATTGTCGGGTTTTTAACAGCTTGTCATTCACAATACACTTGAGATAGGAGTATATGTATTTTTTTTATCTAATAGAACAACGCTCCAAGTTTTTGTTACATACCTTACAGGTGCTCTGTATGTGCACCCTTCGTGATTCTACAAACATCAACACGATAATCGAGTTCTTTCCAACTCTTTGTAGCATGTAACAACCTTCAGTTCCGGGATACTTGCGGGAAGAGGAGGAACATAAACCTGATCCTTGACGTAACTCCATAGAAAGAAATCACATTGGGTTGTATATGTAGAACGAGGTGAAATGTGTATGACAAGTTGTTAACATCCCGGTAATCATTTTCAATAACTCTGTATAGTTATTAGCTATTAAGATATACATATTTGTAAAATCCGATAATTCCTTAGAAATCCAAGTATAGGAAACAGGAGGACTTAATGAGATCATATGTATAGCCGTCCACATACTACAAAGCGAGTGGGCGAATGGTAGTGGGTGAGAGAGAAGGGACGACAGAGAATAAATGAGAGAGAGAGAGAGAGTGTGTGTGAGTGGATGAGTGAGTTTTAATTTTGTACTTGAGCACCGAGTTGTAGCAATAAGTGTTTGTTATTGCTTTGGCACTCAAATGCACTTGTGTCCATTGCGTGACTAAAGCACAGCATTCTTAAAGCACGAAGCTTCAAGACTAACTCTGTCTCCACACTGAGGTAAAAGACGACAAGGATCCTACTCATTTCAGACAAGTAGATAAACCTCATTTACTGTAAAATGTTCATTCCTTGTGACTCACATGCTAAAAGTAATTGCTACAGACAGCCTTTCTTACATTACGGTAAACGATTCTAACACATCTGTGTTCAAAGTTTTCGACTCAGATTTACATACAACAGAACAGAAGAAACTATTTACCTTTCTTAACCACCTGTAATTCCACAGCTTCGGTTTGAAGTGCCGGTTTTTGCACAAGATTTTCTCAAATACAATTCCCAAACGACTACAAGATAATAAATGAAATAATGTGAAATGTCAACTTGTTGCAACAAGTTGACATTTCACATTATTTCATGAGGAAGATGCACCTTCAAACAACCCTCAAGTTTAGAACGTAACACTAGTTAACTCTTCTCGTTTACACAATTATAATTAACTACTCTTGATTTCAAACCTACGCCGTGTTCTGAATGTTGTGTGCTTTCTTCTGGGTAATTCCCGGCGTATGAATTTTATATAAAATTCAGATGCCGGGGAATTACCCAGAAGAAAACATACAATATAATTAGCTAAGCTGAAGCTTGAGCTTCCCTTTGTTTCACATGTCTGAATACATTATATCAGGTGACTTGTTTTATACTTTGTTACAGATCGATCGCAACTGCCTCTGTTCTTAGTAGAGACAGAAACAAAGGCATTAGAAGCACTTCATCCTCTCAATCCTTTTCGTTAGACGATCATAGATTGCTCATGGGATTTATTTCTTCATTAGCACACAGAGAATATTGTACTATCTACGATTTGCTTTAAATCAGAAGAATGTATTTTGTCAACAAACGAAATTACAATATTCAATATGACTCTTCCAAAGAACAGTAAAAGTTTACCTCTATGGCATTAATTTTGTTGGGCATTGTTGGTAATGAGTGAGATAAGTAAATTGAAGATATTGCTATTAACGTCTTGTAAGGGATGAAATTTAAATGACAATTCTAAATGTTACAGTAGAACTACATACTATATAGACCTACAGCCCTGTTCATGTGTTACACTATACAGTTTACAGACCAGCCTAATGTGTCAAGCACTGTATTCAGTTAATGACATCATTTTATTCCAGCCAAATAATAATAAGAATAAACTCAGCCCTCTTTTTACTCCATAGTTGCTTTCCTGGCTAAACCAAAAATTATAATGCCATCAGAAATAAGTGGTTGGCGTAACAGAACACAGCCAGCCTAAGGACGTTAAACCGAAAAAAAGAAAGCGCAAATTAAGAAGTGGTTTAAATTGGCAAGGGGTTTTAAAGCAAAAAAAAAAGGGGGGGGCGTGAAACATGGGCAGGATGTAAGTAAGACATATGAGAATTATGGTGTCAGCGGTACCTACCGGTCGTACACAGAACAATATCAAACTGTCTGCTCGCAAACACAAAGCATTTACTCTTCCATTTATAGGAAAAATTATCATTTACCAATCCTATGAACAACTTATGCTTAATTTCAGGAACCATATATCAGAAGTTTCAAGTTGTCATGGCGCCAAGTGTCAAGATAAAGATCTACCGCAACGTGACGCTGTGCAGTGTGGCACATGGATTACACATTGTCAAACAAAACTGGATCCTACATTTCCAGGGCAGAGTACAAGTGTAGAAATTTGGATTCTACGCTGTCATGGCAGTAAGAGTCAAGAATCTCCTGCAATGCGCCACTGTCTGGTCTCATAGACAGATACCGACGTTTCGAAGAAACCTGGTGCCTACCATTTCAGGTTAAAATATATTTATGGATCCTTGATATTTAATATCATCCGTGCGGTAGATAAACATAAATAAATTCTATTTACAAAACACTACACAGCACATTTCAATTACCCACATACTGTAGACAGAAGACTACTTCAACATGTTTCTCCCAATTCTTACAGTCAACTTCAGGGATCACTTATATACAAGGGCCATTCAGTGGAAAACCGGAAAATTTGTATTAAAAATCGCGTGTACGACCGATATCATTGTGTGTAGGGTATGCGAAGGCGGTGACCTTGAGCTACCAATAGATGGCGTTGGCACGCCTGCGGCACGCATACGAACCTGGGAAACAGTTCAACAAGATGACGGTGCCCTTGCAACAGTGCACTAAGCAAGAGCAGCGAAGTGTTGTGAGATTTTTGTTTAGCGAAGGCGTGAAACCTATAGAGATTCATCGTCGGATGAGAATTCAGTACGGTG